>Ga0247770_1000125_pt1 | contig 68428 bp, 60 predicted proteins | sample UWRJL136409B6_FD_179943 | JGI IMG/M metagenome (GOLD analysis project Ga0247770, IMG submission 179943) | Plant litter microbial communities from Arlington Agricultural Research Station in Wisconsin, United States - UWRJ-L136-409B-6 | ecosystem: Environmental > Terrestrial > Plant litter >...
GGTTTTTTTCAGTTTTTAATACTGAATTACAAGCCAATATTGAATCGTTAGGCACCTTTTGCTTAACATTTGATATTTGGACTTCAGTAGCCCAAACAGGCTATTTAGGCCTGATTATCAACTATATCGATAAAGACTTTAAATTAGTCTATAAACTACTGGGTATATTATTTTCTTTTTATTATTCTTAAATTTAATACTAATAGTATATTATAGCATTTGAAAACCTAGAAGAAAACCATTCTGGTACTTATATTTATAACGAGTTTGTGGAAGCTATCAGCCCATATCCATCACTTACAATTGAAACAGTCCAGTCGTAAGTTTATTACTTTATTTATTTATTTTTCTTTTATTTATTATTCTGTTTATTATTCTATTTATTTATTTTTATTTCCCTTACTTTATTTATTCATTTATATACTTTTATTAATCATTTAATAGTATTTATTACCTGAGATAACACATCGAATAATAATACGTTTTTATTAACGTTTTAACAAAACCACCCGGAATTCAGGTTCGATATTCGATGTTTGACACACATTTTACACCTTGTTGCAGGTGATATATTAAAAGAATATATTTCAACACCTGAAATCGATAATCAAATCCTTTTACTAGTTAATTTATGGCTTTTAAATTTAAACGAAGAAAACGAAGAAATTAACGACGTGTAATATAATACCCTTGAGCTGAATAGTATGTATTATTTTCTGATTACCTTATTATTCATTAATATTTACTGTGATCATTTACTAATTTTAATTATTATAAATAGCTATAACCTCTAGAATTCGAAAAATGGCTGTAATGGTTAAATATACCACTGCCATTAAAAAGCTATTCCACGAAGGTATTACAAAAGCTAAAGATAATGGAATTCTTCCAGAAACGTTTAAAAAACGTATTATTCCACTCGGTCAGTTTATTATACTATTTATTATTATTCTTTATAATTGTACTTTATTATTTTTATTATTTTACTAATTATTAATTATACAGATATACTCTTACTAGGTGGAACACTACCTATTTCATGATTAAAGCGGCTTTAGAAGTTAGAGAGCTGTTAACTTACGTTTACAAGAATACTGAGAATAAGGAGTATGATAAAATATTCCTAAGCTTAGCAGAGTGGGTTACACTTGAACACTTAGAAAAGTGTTTAAAGTACTCGATCGGCCTATTATTCGACTACAAAGCGAGTATTATACTAATATTAATAAGGCTTTATTATTTGTATATTTAATTTTTAACAAATTGGAAGCCTTAGCCGATGAATTTGAGGCTTTATCCGTGGAAGAGCCTGACCTAGTAAGTTTATTATTATTATTCTTTATCATTCTTTATATAGCGATTATTTGTTATTTACTAATATTTTAATAGGTGGAGTGGTATAACTCATTTATTAATGTTATATATGCTGGAATCGATAAGTTACGGAAATACTATCCACGAAAGCTTTCGGCTTGAAGGCTGGAAGAATTAAAACCCTAGATATTAGCTACATATCTGGATCCACGATATAAAATAACACTATTCTAAAGAGGTGGTGTTTGTTACAGTGATGGCTAAACCGAGCCAGCTATTCGTGAGCTTGTAAAAGCTGAATTCTTATGGTATGTAAATTTTTGTACCGTTTATTATTCTTTTTCCCTTTTATTTATTTAAATATTTTATTTTTTATAATATATTACAGAAATACTAATTATAATAAACTCATAGTGTTGAAGAAGAATTAAACCTTAATAATGTAAATGCCCCAGCTGAAAACATCTACGACGAATTAAACGACGAAGATGAATTCTATGTTTAACCAGACTAAGAAACAAAATATACGGCTTATTTACGAGAGCCAGTGGCTAGTAGAAAGGTATCTATTCTATTTTATAATAATTTACTATTATTATTATTATTCTTATTCTTGTTAATAATAATAACACATTTACGATTCTTAAGTTAATCCTTTAGATTATTGGAAATTAGCAGTCTATCGATTTCCAGTTTTAAGCCTTATGGCTAGAAGGTTTTTAGCTATTCTAGCTACCTCTGCTCTGATAGAGAGGGTCTTTTCTATTAGTGGGAATATTATTACTAAAAGCCGTAATAGGCTATCTCTTGAAACTGTAAAGAAATTGGTATTATTAAAGAGTTGGAGTATTAAATAGATGAAGGAATTGGAAGAAAATTATTGGAATTCTGGTATAATTGAAGACGGAGAGGAGGATTAAGTAGTTTTGTTCTTTTTGTTGTATTTATTTATTTTATGATTTTAATGTTATTATAACAAGATTAAAATTATTGTTATTATTAAAATGGTATTATTATTTTAAGGTCACATTATGATAGTTATTCTAAGAAATAACATCAGTTTAATCTTTATAATTATTCTTCTCTTTATTCATATAATATATTATTTATATTCCGTTTTATTATTATTTTATTCTTTATATTAATTAATTAATTAATTATTATTTTTAAATAGTAATTATTTAATTCAAGTATATTATAGTACTTATATTGTATAAATAATATACTACTGTTATTATTTATCGATATTTGGACACACTTTTATTAAATGACTTAAGTCAGACTTGACTAACTTGCAAGTCAGGCTAGTCTGACTTAAGTCACGGCCGTGACTTGACTAGTGCCAAGGCTAGTCAAGTCAATTAAGTCAAGTCTGACTTAAGTCACTGCCCTGACTTGACTTGACTTAACTTAATTCCAACTCTGCTTATATAACACTTTACAGTTTTAACACTATGCTATTAAATTGTAAATAGGCTGTTATTCTATAAATATAGCTTATTAATTATAGGATAAGCTTTCTTTTTAAGCTTATATCCTTTAACGTTACAAACAGCTGGTTTTAACTTACCTTATTAAACGCTCTTATAATTTCTAACGGTAATAATATGTAGGCTTTATAATTACGTTGTGTATACTCTGTTAATGACCGTACAGATTAATATCTCTGTTACCCTCGTTTTTCTAATGTTTAATTAAAGTTTAAGGAGAATACAGGCCTCTTCTGCTACGTTAAAGATTCTTTTTATAAAGGTAACTTTAATTATCTTAGTACTTATGTTTTAAACGGCAATTAGTTAGTCTAATCTATAGTACTTCGGGGTCTTTATTTATTACTACCTTTTTAAGAGAGCTATACTAACACTTTATTTACACTTTACTAATTACTTTATCCTTATATTATTTTACCTTCCTCTACTCTTTCTTTACAGTGCGTGTTCGTTACGCTCTCCAAGCCCGCTCTACTCTTCTTACGTCTTTTACAGCTCTTTTTTATTATTATCCTATTATAAAGTTATAATACTAATATTTAGTTTTCTCTTTAGTACTATAGTGTCAGCAAAATCTAAAAGCTCCTCTAACAGTATTCTTAAAGTTTTCTTTAAACTTATAAATATTATTTATTTCATTTAGTATTGTAAGGTGTTGTACCATTACCGCTGCCATTACAGTGTTTATCAAATTATAACTGTAACTTTTCTTCCATTTTGTTTATCTTACTAATATATTGTATATCTCTACTACTTATAACACGTAGTCTCACCCGACTATACTCCACACTCCTAAGTAATTAACGCTTAGTAAGTAAAGCATTTATATATAGTCTATTATACTGTCACGTTCTCCGTCTCTACATCTGAATTTTATTAATTCTTTAAAAGCGGTACGTAATGTTATATCCCAGTCGTCTGCTAGTCTTATAAGCAGCTTGGCTTTAAGATTGCTACATCCCTTTTTATCTTGTATTTGGCTGTGTGTATTGAAGTCTCTTATTATAATAATTCTCCCTTAAGGCGTTTTTATCCTAATTTTTATTAAAGGATTTTTCAAAGTTATTCGTTTCTTACTTAATACATAGATTCAGTAGATTATAATACCTTCCTTCCTGTAGCTGAACGTTATTAATGTTTAATACTTGCTAATAATTCATCATCTACACTGTGTTATCAATGCATTTACTAATATATAATATTACTTTTCCCTTCTATTCTATATCTTAATATGCCAATGAATTAGCTTTATAATACCACACCAGAGCTCAGCCCTAGTACCCATCCATACCTTTATGATGTTCTTTCTAACATAACTCTCTTGTAACGCGTGCTAAGCTTCAATAATAACATATTGATGTTTCCTTCCGTTCCGCCAAGGAAAACCTTTCACTTTATAAGAGCTAGTCGCGCTCCGGCAAGATCTAAAGCTTGTTTAAGGATGTGGATTTGCGACCTGTGCTTAATGGGTAATGCTGATTCAGGTGCTCCCCGTAACGTAGGTAGAAGAAATTTCACCATACGTAACGGCAGAATGCTAAGGTATTAGGTTTTGTAAATGAAGTAGGACAGCTGCTTATGTTTAAAACTTACCCGTCAAGGTTGTTAACGGAGATCAATTGAGGGGACGAGCTATTAAGGTCTAATCTTTTGCCTAATTGTGAACTTCCACCCCAACCAAGCTTTGTGCATTGCCAGGATGCTGCTCGGCGCCAGTGCAGCCTGTAATAGATGGCGCTAGCACGCTACTTCTTAGAAGCACTGCACTTTGGATTCTGTGAAATTGAAGGCGTTACAACTGCGTAATTATATTGCTTATGTATTACGACCTGTACCTGGCACAGACCCAAAGGACTGGTTAGGTTAAGACAGAAGGTATTACAGGACGCCAAAGACTAATAAGCGCTCTGAAGATGTCTTATTAAGCTAGCACTCTTAGATAGAGATTTAATGTCACTATAAGTCGTTATCACTATACTATATAGAGGTAAGCCTGGACAGTAGGACATAAATGAATAATTAAATACTAGTATGAGGAACTAAAGTCCCTTATGGCCATTATAGTCACGATAATGACTATTTATACTAGTTATATAAAAAGTATCTTATACCTTGCTTAATAAAGCCTGCTTACTTAAGGACTAAGCATTCAATTACTAAGTATCCCTTATTTAGTAACTTTTAAAGCGCTTATTAGTTAAGCACTAAGGTTAAGACTAAGCAACTTTTAGTTAATCACAATGACTTTAAGTCTTTACACTCCTGGGTTAGTACATAAATCTGTATGTACTATTCCCTACACAGGGGTTTACTTAGGCCGCTCTTGCCTTAGTGACAGCCTGCAGGGTTATCACATAATTCCGCTTCCTTAACATTCTTTTCCTATAAATAATAAGGTAATAAACGTTTTTCCTTTTATAATGTAAGGATATCTAGTAACTATGTATAGAAACGTACTGTTAATAACAGCACCTCTCGCTATCGTAACCTTACTAACTTCATTTTGACCTTTAGATTATAAATATCACCTTACAGTCGTTACTACTTTAAATTGCTTTCTTATCTTATCATTACCCAATTTAACAGTTATTTAAAATACCTAAAGGCTGGGGCTTTATTAGCTTATAATGTGTTTAGCTATACCGACACCTTTCTTTAGCAGCTCCTCTTTAAAATATATTGTCTTGACACTAAGTACAACAACATTACATAAAATCTTAAGTTAAAAACTTAGGAGCTTTAAATAGTAGTTACCTGGCTAGACTGGATAGAGAAGTAATATTATAGAATTAAGGTATAAGTCTTTTTTACGTTTAACCAGGAAGTGGAAGTCCTCTGTTTCCAGGAGTAAGAGGAGACCTATTTAGCTACTCCTCTTAAGGCAAGTCCTTTAACTATAGTGATTTTCTAATAAGGACGCCGTCTAGTTCCTTTACTAAGGGATTGCTGCGGCTAACACCAACCTTATAAGTTAGTTTGTTATTTTCCTTCCTTTAATAAATGAAATAAGCTGTTAGTGTAGTGGTTAACGTGTTTGTTCTTTAGCGAGAAGTTATGGATTTAACTCCTATATAGTTCTATCTTAGCTTACTATATAGCCCTTCTTATCGCAGTTAAAGCACTAGATTTCAAACATGTCCTTGGATAGCTGTTACTGTTATAGAGGTTTCTTATAGTTAGGTTAGTTCTAATAGTTTATTATATTAACATCTTAGTAAATGTCGTAATCTATACTCTGATCCTTATAGTAAATGGAAGAAATATAATAAAACTATATTCGGCTAATGATAAGGAGAGCACCTTATTAGTATTAGCCTTTCTTTTCTAACCTTTATTTAAACAGGCAATTATTAATAATAATAATATTAACAGTGTACTAGTTAGAGTTAAACGTATACTAATCCTTTTTATAGAGTTTATCTTTAACGTTATCTTTCAGCCCTTTATAAAACCAATACTTTAACGCAGACTTATCTTACTTAACTTAATGCTAGTTACAGTTAAAGATAGATAGGTATACAGCTATTGAAGATAGCTATATTAGTTTCTTTAATATAGATAAAGATAGGTTAATATTAAAACTGAGATTACTAAGATATATAACGTCTAAGATAAACAGAAATAAGCCAAAAATTGCTTAAAGACCTTTATAGTAATAGTCATTTATTTACTCTTTATAAAGTTTAGGTAATTTTTAATAATAGCTAAAAATTATAAATTAAGGTCTCCTTCTAGTTAACTTACTATATATAAAACCTTTACTCCATTATAGTAATTACTTAAAGCTAAAAGTTACGCTTTATATAAGTAAGCTAGGTGAATAAGTTAGTACTTTTACTTATAAACTTAAGTAATTATCTAGTCTTAAGTCTCTAAAGATATAACTTTTAGTAGCCTATCACACTACATAATATTACTGCTATAGTCCTTCTATAGCCAGTAAAGGCTTCTAACAGTTCTCAATATGTCAGTTCTTTACTACTATCCACGTCAGTATTAACCCCTACATTAACAGGGTTTAGTAACGGAACATTATTAAAAAGATTGTTATTTCTAACAAAGACGTTAAGAGGAGGAGGGGCAGCCATAATAAGAGGAAGGAGATGTCTAGAAGTTTAACAAACAGCGTTCAGAACTGTAACGCTAGTATTATATTATAACCTGCACTTAACACAGACTTAAAAGACTGGTAGGCGCTCTGAAGATGGTTTATTAAACTAGCACTCCTAGACAGGGGTTTAATATCATTATAGGTTGTTATTATAATAATACACATAAGTAAGCTTAAGCAGTAAGATATAAATAAACAAATAGATATTGATATAAGAAACTAAAGTGCCTTAAAGCTATCATAGTTATAATAATAACTATCTATACTAGCTATTTAGGAGGTACCTTATACCTTACTTAGTAAGGCCTGCTTACTTAAAGACTCAGTATCCTGTCGCTAAGCACCCCCTGCTTAATAACTCCTGGAGTGCTTAGTAGTTAAGCACTAGTACCAAGACTGAGCAACTCCTAGTTGGTCATAGAGGCTTTGGGTCTTTACACCCCTGGCCCAGTGCACAACACCGGGTCGGGCCGCTCCGGCCCTAGTGACAGCCTGCAGGGTCGTCAGATCATGTGGCTCTGTGGCTTTACCGGAGAGCCTTCCTTATAGCTGTAAATAATGGCAAGCCGTGTAGCAAAGCTACGCGGCTGTACTTACGCATCTGTGGCAATGGTTACAAATCTATAGTTCCGGTAGTTTCCAGACTTTTCTTTCTGACAGACCTGGCCTCTAGCTAGAACTCCCTTCTTTCTAACACCACCAGGTCTACCATTTGTAAGGATCACGCGCGGCAATTACATATATTGTGTTGCGGTGAAGTTAGTTGGTGAATTTGGCTGCCGCTAGAATAGTGGATAAAAAAGAAAGAAAAGAAGGCAAGAATAAATAAAAGAAAGAAAGGAAAAGAAAAAGAAGAAAAACTAAGCCTCGCCGAGAAAACGAATCTCCTCAATCTTTCCTCCCGACCTGGTCTTGATGCTCTCAAAAACATCTTCAATAGGCGTTACATATGCGAACCATCCTTTAGGCTGGTTGGGAGGTTGTCCTCTAAACAATAGTCCCACCGCACATCCATTCCTGTTCCAGACAACAGATCCAGAGTCGCCCATCGTGCTAATGGCACCTCCTCCACTCTGATAAACATGAACTCGGTAGACTTGATATCCACCCCGACCGTATCCGACTTTTCCCTCTTCTGTTCCAACATGTATCTTTCCTCCTTGATGACACAGCTGGGCTTAATGCCACTAAACTGGCCAATCGTGCATCTTGTCGAGGCCCCGACCTTGTAAACGACATCGCCTTTCCTCATGTTGTGGGTGGAGGTGGTGGTACCCTGTTGTGGCGACCTGATAATGCTGCAGCTGCGAGAGGGGCGTCTCCTCATGTACCCTCCTACATCCTTTCACTCGTCCCATGTTGGGAGCAAGTTCTCCCCGACCCGAAGGCCTCCCGCTGCTGGACGGATCAACGCCCAATCCAATCTCCCATTTTGGGAGGTCCGCTCCAGGTAACCCGAAGCATAGCAAACCCTCTCGAGAATATGCTCCTGGTTATTGAAGAAGTCTAGCCACCCCTTCTCCTCGTCGTCGTCGTCCCCCATGGGGGCCATTGTGGCTCTGGTATTATCCGGTCCCAGACTGGGCTCTAAGCGGGCCTCCTCTGCCTCATCTTCGATTTATCTTGATGTTGAAGTTCAGCTTCACCCGAGTCGGACTCTCCATCATAAGCTTTCGAGTGTTCTTGGTTCCCAGCCCCTCGATATCGGCCTTCCAGAGCGCTGTGCCTTTCTTCACAGGGCCTGAAGTCTTCATCCCTTTACCAATACACGTGACGTTATATCCAGACAGGCAAGGCCTGACGACGTGGTAATTAGTCAGGCCTACTGTCTGCCACCCACGGCCCTGGACCTTAATCTCTAACCAGCAGCCCAATGTGCCCACCGCAGGATTGGAGAGGTGCTCTGGGGGGCTCCCGTCAGTAGGTACGTAGGTGCATGCGCCGATGTCGGCTCCGGCATCAACTTTGGTTTGTAAGAGTGTTGGTAATAGCATGTTAAAGTGGACTTTCTTTTCCGCCACTTCGGCGTCAGCTAAAGGACTGGGAAAATTATGTTCCATGTGGTCGTGGAGATCAAGACCGTAGCCATCAATAAGAGATTGTATCTCTGCTAAGATAAGAGGTTATCCAGCTTCTGCTGAGTCGTAGGATAGGGAGATATAAACCGTTTGAGAGTTGGTAATATACTCCTTGTCAAATCCTAACTTGAACAGGGTAATGCATGTCATGCAATCAGCTGTTGCAAGGAAGCTCTTTAGAACCTAGCGAACCCCTGCCTTGATCTCGAGCCAGGCTGTTAGGATCTGAGGATATAAATCATCATTATCGAGCGGTGACAGGTACTTTTGCCAGATCAAATCGCTACAAATCACCTTAACACTTATGTTGAGCGAATTGGCAGCTGGCGTGTCGGCAATCCGTCTATCTAGATAGCCATGGTAGCAGAAGATGTTAGCAAAAGCTCTAGATGACCATGAGAGCCAAAAAAAAAAGCTGGACGCTGACATACTGATATATTTCTTCATCTCCTCAACAAGAGCTTGCTAACAGCCAAGTGAAGTCGCTGTCCACTTGTCCACAACGATGAGGAGTGTAGGCAGAGAATCGAGCGGATCATAGCGAGAGACTATATAGCCAGGGGTTCTTAAAGTTAGTTTAAGCAGTGATGGATAGAAGAAGGACCCAAGCAGGGAAAAATCAGCATACCACGCAATTTTATTCTGTAGCTAATAATTAGTAAACAGAATAAAGGAGACATAAAGATATCTAACCTAAAGATAATCGCTATAATTAATATTGTACCTTAAGTAACATAAGGAGTTTATAAACAGTTAGTAAATAATTTAGAAAAGTAGAATTACAGAAGCTAACTAGCCTTAATAGAAAAACTAGATAAAAACTATAATGTAACTATATAATAAAAGAAAGTAGAATTATAGAAGTTAGCTTATTAATAAATATTAATAGAAGCTATAAGGTGTAAGTATATTAAAGGAAGTAAACTTACAGAATGAAGAAACTGGAGGTAATAATAATAAAGAATAAACAGCTAATAACTAATAAGCTAGAATTGTAAAAAAAGACTAGATTAAGAAGGGATAATATTATAAAGTTAACTTTAAGCTGAAAACGCCTTAATATTACTTAAACCCTAAGGAGTTACTTTAAGTAAAAGGGTTTCTTAACTTTAGATAAAAAGGAAGTAACGTAAGACCTTTAAAGTATTATGGCTAAGGAGTATAAGCGCAGCAAGAGAGCAAACAACTCACTTATACCTTTTCTCTTTTATAACACATACTGGCATATAGTATTAACTTTATAGCCTGTCACTACGTTTGGTAGTTGAGACCAAACTAATTGTATTTAAAAGGATAGACTAGAAGGGTACGGATGTCCACGTTAAAAGTTCTGTCCAGGCGCTAAAAACGCCACCCCTGTTATTGTGATATCCTTCAACTAGTGTTTCTATTCTACCCCGCTCGCCAGCCCCGCTCGCCAACCCCGCATATTATCACGTTAACAAATAAAATAGCTCCTCATAACAGTATTACAACACGAGCGCTTATTGTTACCTTACGGTCACTAGTTGGTGGAAAGACTTCTGCTTAAATTTTAGAAGAAACTGGCATATCTGTTCAGCAGATTAACCATATATATACCCGGGCTATTAAACGTAGTTTTAAGCCAAATTGTTAGCCTTTCCTCTTTAAGGATGAATAGCTTAAAGATGCTCCTCAATCTAACTGCCTATCAAAGCAAACCCTTAAAAATATTGAAAAGGTCGCTACTAAGGTACGCACTAACCGATACGGGCGTGAAAAAACCACTATTAATCTTAGAGGTGAACTTAGCCTTGAAAGTATCGAAATCTCAGCTTTAACAGTCCTTTAGATCCTTAAAAAAGCAGGTTTTAAAAAGACCAAACCGATAAGGAAGCCTGGGTTAATAAAAGTGATAAAGTAAGCTCGTCTATAATAATGTTTAACTTATCAGGATTAGACTTTTAAAGATTAGAAACGTGTTATTTAGTCGGATAAAACTGCTGTTATTCTTCTTTATCGCTGTAACGGTTATTGAATCTGGAAGACATTAGATAAACGATTTATTCGAAACGTTATTTATAAACAGTGGAAAAGATATTTTAAGTTTATATTTTAAGGTTGTTTTTCGTATAATAAAAAGGGCTCCTGTCATTATTAGCTTCTAGAAACAGAAAGAAAAAGAGTAAAGTGAAAAAGATATTAAGAGGATAAATGAAAAGTTTAAGCCGGTTTTCTAAAGAGAATAGAAGCTTTAAACTAGAATATGATGGTTATCTTTAGCGGGAATTCCTAAGCGAAAACCGTAATGGAAATGGAATAAAAAGAATAGTAAATTAGCTTAAGGATCTAAAGGCGGAATTGATTAGTATTAATATTAAACGAAAATCCTATTTTCTAAACTTTTTCCTTTTACAAAGGAGTGTGAAAAGGATCGCCTTAGGACGATTGTTTAAGAGGATAGAGCTCCAGCACATGCTTATCACATCTAGAACAAAATCTTCGATCTCCACCAGGCTAGATAACTTCTTTAGCTAGGTAATTCGCCCGATTTGAACCCGATTGAGCCATGTTGGCCGTGGATGAAGAGATATACAACTAAGAAAGGGGCTCCAAAAAGCCGCTAGGAGGCGATCAAAGCATAGCAACGTTGCTGGAAAGATATGACGTAACAGCAGATTCAGGCGTGGATTGAGAGGATTCCTTGGCATATTCAGCAAATTATTCAATTGGAGGGGGGTAATGAATATAAAGAGGGCCGGAAGAAGGAGAATCAGGGGTGATATGTAAATAACGGGGGTGGCGTTTTTAGCGCCTGGACAGAACTTTTGACGTGGACATCCGTAGGCGGGGCGGTAACGCCCCGGCTACACCCCGACAGTAGGAAGTTAGCAATAGAGGAACCGCTTGCTCTGACGAGCAGAGCTTTCAGCTCTTATTGTATAAGACAAATAATAATAATAATATTAAATATAATCCTAATTGCATGTTAAGCATATGTTAGGCTATGTTAGAAGTGGGTGAGGGGCTGTATGATCCTTCTCGCAGTGTCCAAACCTATATTGGAAATTTGTAGGGGTTGTACCAGGAGGGAAGTGTAGTCCAAACTGTCAAGGGTCTGAGAGTTGGAACCTGTTTTACCCGAGCAGATTTATCCGCACGCAAGCCCAGTGCGGATGTGGCGCAGCATGCTGGTTGCTGAAACGCCACTGCGCTTTGAAAGGTGTGCTGGTGCCTCGTCGCGCAGACACACGACAAAGACGAATCCCGTACAGTACCGTTCGTTGGACAGCTCAATTGGGAAGCCTCTAATCCGTCAGGATTTGGACACCCCTCTCTCTTTCTTTCGCGCACAAAATAATGCCTGACAGGTCGCTGACGGTAGCCACTTATGCTGCTGGTGCGTCGCTCGCTGCCATCACTCTGATTTACGTCTTCGCTCCCACGTACTTTCTCGACAGCGCTCAGTCGTCTCCCTCGTCCAGCGTCTTCGGGTCCCGGAAACAAGGCATTGTCGGCCTCTCCAACCCTGCCAACGATTGCTTCATCAACTCCGTACTCCAAGCCCTCGCCGGGCTCAACGACCTCCGGCTGTATCTGATCCAGGAAACACACCGTCGCAGTCTCGACAATGGTCGGGTGTATGCGCGCGTCGTTCTGCCTGGCGCAAAGGACGAGGGCCTTCCAGTCGCCTTCCAGGGTCGCAAGGATTTGCCTGACTGGAAAATCGAGGGCCTACAGGCGGGTCTGGTCAGCAAGGGCCTCAAAGACATCCTCGATGCATTGAACGAGCGGCCAATCTACAAGAAGACGATTTCCGCTGGCGCTTTTGTTAGGACACTGGAATTGGCCTTTCGACAGCGTATCAGCCGTCAGCAGCAGGATGCACAGGAGTTCCTACAGGTCGTGGCTGAGAGGCTTTGCGATGAGTACCACGCGGGGCGGAGAGCGCGGAGATTCGCACGATCGCAGACCGCCCTGGTAGATGCTGAGCCCTGCGCGTCTCCCGCTCTCGCCGCAACACAGTCGCAGAGGGTGGACGCTACCAGCGGCGATGCCGGAAAGGCGACGGACACAACTGCCTCGACCGCGGGATCCACGAGGAGCGCCAACTTTGAAGAGGAAGAAAGCTTTCCGTTGGAGGGGAGGTTCGAGTCGCAGATTGAGTGCCTCGTCTGTGGTTTCAAGCCACGGCCCACCGAATCCACGTTTTGTACCCTGACGCTGAATGTTCCCCAGGCTTCGGCCACATCCCTCGGCGCATGCTTTGACGGCATGTTCAAGACCGAGTATATTGACGACTTCAAGTGCGAGAAATGCCGCCTGCTACATGCAATGGAGATGCTGCAAGCGAGATGCACGACGGGTACGACAGCCTCTCAAGAAGAGGCACGTTCGGCCATGGCGAAGCTTCAGCTCGCCATTGATATCGACCCCGAAAGACCGCCCGAGGATGTCCAGCTCCCCGACCTCCGCCACGCGCCAAAACGACGGATAGCACGACACATTCGCCTGACCCATTTCCCCAGGGTTTTAGCCATCCACCTCTCGCGCTCCATCTTCGATACGAGCAACTTGTCGCAAAAGAATTCCGCCAAGGTATCGTTTCCGGAGCGGCTCCCTCTCGGTGGCCTGCTCCATCAAAAGAAATACCGACTTCGCGGGCTCGTCACGCACAAGGGGAGCCATCACAGTGGTCACTATGAGACCTTTCGACGCCAGGACATAAGTCCGCCATTCTCCAACCCAAGTACATTCCAGCCTTCCGAAGTCTATAATAACCCGGCTATCGCATCACCGACCCATCACATGGAGACCCTGGAGCAGCATTCAGACGAGAGCAGCCCCTTGACGTCATTGCCAGATCAACTGGCTCCCGGATCGGGTACCGACTCGCCCATGCAATCCCTTGAAGCGCTAGTACCCGTTCCCATTGATACCCTGCGTCCCGCTCCAAAGGCCGGGCATATGACGCCCCCGAGCCACCCACAAACGACAAGTTCAAACTCCCATATCAAAGAAAAGCGCGGTGTGCTTGTCGAACACAAGCGGCGCAAACACCAGGACCGATGGTGGCGCATCAGTGATGAAAAGGTGAAACTAGCAAGCACTAGTGACGTGTTAGGCATGCAGCGAGAGGTCTACTTGCTATTTTATGAGCTGGACAGGGAGTACCGATAGGCGCTACCGTCAAGGGAGGTAGGCGTCGGTTGTGAGGCTATCGCCATCATAACTCTCTCAGGTCTGTCGTGGCTACGAGGAGCGATGGATGGGACGCAACTGGATGAGAGTGAACCTCATTCATGGCAACACCAGAGGTGAAACCTGGTGCCTGGTATAGCGAGAGCTTAGCACCCATTGCAATCCCTTTGCTGCATTCATGCTGTTCAATGGAAGCCAAACGACAGAATTGAAGTTTGCTGCACAATGGCTCAGCCCCCTCCTGTTTGAAGCAAACCCATGGTATATTAACGACACCGCACTTAGAATTGGGAATAGATTAGTTGGACGAGTCAAGTCATTCTGCCCCCAAAGGCTGGTTCGATCACACTTCAATCGACGCTTATTTCCATCGGGCCTGTCGGCCGGTAACACCCTACTGACCGAGCAATTCCTTCGCAAGCCTCGCAGTTTCCTCTTCGCTTAGCTGCGACTCACTGCGTGCTTTCTCTGCCTTGGTTGTGTCGAATCGCCACAGGCCACCAGTTTTGTCTGCATCGCCGTCCTCAGCGAGCCCTACAACCGAGCCCAGTCGAGCCAACACGGCATCTGCCCCATCCGATGTGCTGAAGTAACGACGCTCCCATATGCGCCCCTCGGCCTTCTCCCGCGCGCGCATTTCTCGCTGCGCGTTCTCAATCTTTGACTTCTCCCGCCCAACCGAGTCAAGGTCCGACTTGGCGATAGCGGCCGCCACCTTTGCCCATGCTCGTCTTGACTCGAGAGGATGTTGGTTCTCGACAGGTGCAACAGTAAGTTGGGTGGCGGGAATTTGTGAAGGGTCCCAGGTCTCAATGAGGGTGTCCTTGCCATTATGCTTGGCCGAACCCGAGTATATCTCAAAGTTCTTTGTCCATTGACCTGTGATGTTGAAGAGAACATCCTTCTCCTTGCCAGTCCGATACATTGTGGCGGTGAAAGAGTTCTTCTTGCCCGACAGCCAGCCCCTTCCGCTATAGTCAATCTTGGCCGTGAAACCTGTTGACGAAGTGATGTACGACGTGCCGTCCAATTCAATAAAAGGAGACCCGAAAACAAGTCCTTCGATGTGGAGCGACGGCAAGGTGATCAGATAGGTGTCAGGTTCTGTGGACGTTTGCCCCGGAACGGCCAAGACGGCGTGCCCAATCTGCTTTATGTTGATCGTCTTGGAGAAAGATGCCTTCTGGGCGTTGTACCCCTCCAGATGAACACCCGTCTTCGAGTTGGTGATGGAGTATGCTGTCGCAGGGGGGTGATGGCTACAACACAGCCTATGTCAATACCGCAACTCAGAGCGCGGAGACCTAGGCTAACAAACCTGACTTGCTCGCTCGTCAGCTCAGTCGTTCCGGCTGCATCTTCCCACTTCCCAAGAAAGAGTTCTCCGAGAAAGGGGTTCAGCGGCTTCTTTTCGTTGCCGTATTGCTCGCTTCGGCTGGCGTACTGCTGCTTCAGGGTTGTCAAGAACCACTTCAAAACAAGAAGCGCCCTCTTAGCAGGATCAGACTCCGCCGCGGGGGCGGCAAAAACGGATGGATGCTCGCACCAGTACGAGCTGAATTCGGTGAGGCTGGTAGACGAGAGGATGAAGGGCGGTGCTGTAAGGCTCGCAAGGTCACCGTTGAAGGACGCGATGGACTGCCAAGTAACATGTATAGTCAGCGACCCAGATTCTAAATGTTTGACCTTTGCGTGGGCAAACCTTGAGAAATGAGCCCCAGCTGCCTCCTCCGTTGGCCTGTTGCGACTCCATCTCTTTGTTGGGCGTATCTCGCGTTCGGATGGGCTGGGGCCCAGAATTACGACTGGACAGAGTGCTGTGGGCTGCGAGGCTAATCGATGAGGTTGGCTGGGAGCTGGTTGACGCGGGTAGATTGGGTTTCAAGAGTTCGTTCCACTTTCTATATATATGCCTAGAAGGACGTTTGCGTGGAAGCTTTGTTGAAGAAATAGGGACAGCTTTTGGCGCTCGGTGAGTGGGCGGGGTTGAAGGAACCTGGACCCCTCCTTTCTTTTAGCCCAACCCACCCTCCTCTCGGGTGTGCAGGGGCCAACGGAGGAGCTTGGGGCACTGCATTCACATTCATTGCAAAACTAGGTGTTGGATTCCTGTTGACGTCACCCCACGCCAAGAGAAGCATCGTCATTATTTTCCGAACTTCCAAACCGCTTGCGATTAGTCCTGCGGGTTCGCAGAGGCTCATACCGGCACGTGATTCCCACTATACTGAGCGTGTTTGTCCGGCCGTGACCGGATTCGGACCGGAACCAACGACGGCGCCGATCCGCGACTCGCAATCCGAGCAAGGCGTGATTTCCCTGCCCGGACACGCCATTCAGAGAGGAACTTCGCCCAACTTGTCCTGGATTTTGCTCGCCCACCAGTCATTCCAACTAATCACTCTTCCACCCTTCCGGGCCTCCTCGGCGCAGAAAACCATGGCGTGGCTCCGAATGACCTCCTCGAGGGTGCAGCCAACAAGGTCCCTCTGTGCCCTGTCTGTTCCCCAGCCGTGATTCTTGACCTTGTCGACAGCCAAGATAAACTGGCGCGCTAGACCAGCGTCACCACCGCCATGGCCAAGGCTCTCGAGACGTGGCCGGTGCGTGGTTGTTTGCCCGCTTCGGAAATCGTGAACCGTGATTGTGGATGAATCGGCGTAAATCTCCCCTTCAACCCCGTACAGATTGGTGTATCGCTCGCATACCTTTCTCGTCTGAGCCACCATGTGGAATGTGGCAGTTTTTGCTCCCCGGCCACGCATTGGGTCAGAAAGCAGCTGGTCATCTGTCCCGGCCAGCGAGGGTGGTTGAGGCAATGGGTCCTCGTCCCAGGTAATATTAACCTGTTCAACGCATCCATGTCAGATAATCGGCGATGATGAGACGGCGCCGTAACTCACAACTTGTTCATCACAGACATCATTGTCACTCTCGTATACGCACCGACCAAACCAGTTGCGGCGAGCAACCTCATGGTCGGGGACCCTCGCGTCGTAGTCTTTGGCCAGCTCAGAAAACAGAGCCTCTCTTGCAAGCTCCTCGGTGCCGTACGACTCGATGTCAGGGACCACAATGCTCACGGGCCAGCCTTTGTTTCCCGAACCCAGACCTACCAACTGATCGCCAACATAAATGCGCTTCGCCGAGTACTTGCACGACTCTTCGATGGGGCACGCCAGGCAATTGGTGGCAGCGCCCGCAGCAGTCGGCTTCCGGCTTTTCTTGAAATACTGGAGAGAACCGCGACTCGAGACGGTTGAAGGAAGATGAGCGGGCTCCCCACGCCCGGCGTCATCCGTAGCGGAACAGGACGCTGGCGAGCAGAGCAACCACAGAAGCACGTCGATGTCGTGACAACTCTTGGTCAACAAACTCGGGGCGGCCGTGCTCTCGCGACGCCAGTTGCCACGGACGTAGCTATGTGTAAAGTGCCACCATCCGACAGGCTCGGTGTGGGCAACTGACAGGAGATCGCCAATGACGCGGTCTTCAAGAACCAGCTTGCGAAGCAGCGTGTTGTGTGGGCTGTAGCGGAGGACGTGACCAATGGAGAAGACGAGCTGCTCCCCAGCCTCGTTTCGATTAGAGCGCAGCGCTCGGTAAAGGGCGACACAGTCGGTTAGGCTCGTCGCAAGCGGCTTCTCGCACATGATGTGGAGGCCGCCGAGCTCGGTGAGTGCGACGACCACCTCTCGGTGCATCTCGTCCAGGACGCAGACAAAGGCGGCGTCTACTCCCGCGGGGACATCCGGGACACCTTCGACGACGCGAACCCGCCGCGCATGCTCGTAGGTGATAAAATCGCGCCAGTCCCGAAACACGGCACCCTCGGGAGGTGGGCCCCCGGCGCCCCAGATCATGGCGCGGCCAAATTCTGTCCGTTTGTAATCATCAGGCTCGGCGACGGCGACGACAATACCGTTGCTCGACGACCTGATGGCACGTGCGTATGCCCGGCCCCGGGACCCCGCTCCGATGATTAGGACCCGAGGCGGGTTTTCAGACATTGCCGGGGGCTCCGGAGGCTGTACACGGTCCCGCGCGTTGGCGGGTGGGGAAGGGGGCGATTTGCTTGGCGACGACATGGCCCGATCCTGAATTATGTTGAATGTGCTAGTAATTATATTCCCTGGGTAGTTTCCTGTCAGCTGTTTAGGTGAGAGGGGCGTGACTTGTTTGGAAATACGCCGCGGTATCAGTCGGTTGCGAACTGTTCTCCCCGCAACTTCCTCCGTCAATCCAACAACCACTAAGGGCCGGGTACAGTGCTAAAAGACACACACTGTATGCAGCCAACCCAATGCAGCGAGGCCCACAGTAATTTTGAGGCTTACTTTGTACAGTTTCAAGGCACATCACACTTGGTGGGGTTATGTGCCAGAAGTCGGGCGGATCGAAAACTCCACCATACGGATTAGAGTAGAGGGAGGGCCCTATGCATGTTCCACTTGGACTCAGAGCTGGTGCTTCGGTTGCAAAAAATCTCCGTTTATCCATTGTCCCATTACCGTCACCATCGGCCCCGTACGAGGAGGCACCGTCGCATACAAATGGAACACACCACCGCCGTTCCGGATACGTCCCGGCATGTCATGACCTCTGATCAGGGCCAAGCACCTTTAGTCTGGATTGACTGCGAGGTAACGGCCTTCCTGCCTGGTTTCGTTTCGCCGGCGCCGTTGCAGATAAATACCATGGTAAAACTGACGACGCTTCTCGACGACTTAGATGACGGGGCTGAACCCAGATTCGGAAGAAATTATTGAAATATTCTGTCTTATTACCAACGGCCAGTTGGAGCTGCTCGATGAGGGAGGCTGGGGCACAGTGATCCATCAGTCGAAAGAACGCATGGATCTGATGGACGAATGGTGCACCCGTGTTCACGGAGACAGTGGCCTGACGGCTGCCGTAATTAGGTCGACGGTCATACCTGAGCAGGCAGCCGAGGGGTTGTTGACTTACATTCAGTCCCACGTCCCCAACAAGGGCGTCGCTCTGCTTGCTGGAAACAGCGTGCACGCCGACCAAGCATTTCTTCGGAAGAGGCCTTATAGAACGGTCCTCGACCACCTTCACTACCGCATCTTGGACGTCAGCAGCATCAAGGAGGCCGCGCGCCGGTGGTGCCCCAGCAAAGCATCTAGGGCTCCTGCCAAGAAAGGTCTTCACACGGCCAAGGAGGACATCCTGGAGAGCATCGAAGAAGCAAGGTATTATAAGTCGGCAATCTTTCAGCCTTCGGGCTTCTGACGGAATCACTCCATCCCTATAAAGAAAAGCTAGAATACCTATACTCTCTGTAGCGCTCCCACCAAGCGTGAACTTGTAGCCTGTGCTGCCTTCTCTGTAATCCAAGTGCGGAGTTAGGTCTTCACATCAGGCTCATCCCGGCCAACAAAGTCCTTGAACTTCAGGAGCTCAGTGGCCATCTTGATTTCAGGTGCCAGGAACTCCTGGGCATCCAAGTCGTAAGTGGCAGGGTCACTGCTGTGCTGCTCAATATACAAGCGGATGGTCGCTCCGGACGACCCTGTGCCAGACAACCGAATGATAATCCGGCTACCCGACGAGAAGCAGGCATATAGCCCCTGGTTGGATGAGACAGACCCGTCAAGGTCCGTGTATGAAAAATTCCCCGCTTCGGTGACAGTGCGGTCTGCGAAGGTGGAAATATCTGTCAGTAACGAACAAGACTACGCAGATAAAAAATATGGGGGGATTGGGGCAAACAAACCTCCAACCTTGCTCCCGACGAACTTGGGATCGGCAACCAAGTCACTCAATACCCCAACGACCTTGCTCGCGCCCTCGGAGTCGACATCCTCATAGTCGTAGCGGGTGAAGAAAGTCCGGCCGTATTCGGACCAAAAGTCCTTCTGTATTTGCTTGATGCTTGGCGCAACCTCGGGATGAGAGACGCCGAGCCCAGCAATGATGTTCAGCCACGCCACGATGGCCCAAAGACCATCCTTCTCCCTGATATGGTTGCTTCCTGTGCCAAACGACTCCTCGCCGCAAATGGAAAGTTTGTCGGCGTCAAACAGGGCACAGAAGAACTTCCACCCGGTTGGGACTTCGTAGCAACTCAGTCCCTGCTTCTTTGCCACCAGGTCGACGGCCCCAGAGGTGGGCATGCTTCGTGCCAGGCCAAAGACGCCATTCTTCCGGAAATACGGGATGAGCTTAGCATGGTGGGCAATGATGGCAAGGCTGTCGCCCGGCGACACAAATGCGTTGGCGCCATATATCATATTGCGATCCCCGTCGCCATCCGAGGCGGCGCCGAAAGGAATGTTATTCTTCTCCACCACCTCGACAAGGCTATGCGCATAAGTAAGGTTGGGGTCGGGGTGCCCGCCGTTGAAGTCGGGGGATGGCTCGCAGTTTTGAACCGACTCGGGTCCGAGTCCGAGTTCGTGGAGAAATATGGCCTTGCCGTAGGGCCCGGTCACGCCTGAGAGGCCATCAAACAAGACCTTGAAATCTGGGTGGGAAGCAAAAAACTTCTTGATCAGACCGAAGTCGAATATATCCTTGAGCATCTCCACGTAGTCAGCAGTGCTGTCCACCACCTCGACTTCGAGGCTCCCGTACGTCCTGGTGCCGAGGGTCGAAATGTCAATATCGGGAATGTCAGCAATCTTATACGAGGCCAGCGTCTTTGAAGCCTCGTATATCTTGTTCGTAACCGCTTCGGGCGCGGGACCACCATTGGCAAGGTTGTATTTGATGCCGAAATCGTTCTTGGGGCCTGCAAGCCGGTGTCAGCGAGCACACATCCGTGCGGTCAGCCGGGGGGGAGGGCTTCGTGGAGGCGACACTCACCACCGGGGTTGTGGCTAGCTGTCAGGAGAATGCCACCTGTCGCCCCGCGCTTGCGGATGACATGGCTGGCGGCTGGGGTGGACAGGATGCCGTCCTGCCCGATCAAGAGCTTCTTGACGCCGTATGCCGCCCCGATCTTCGCAATCAACTGGATCACCTCCGGATTCCAGTACCGGCCATCGCCGCCAATGACGAGAAATGCACCTGGTTCGAGTCGGTCAGTGGTGGCGTTCTGGACCAAGTAGACGAGCTCACTCACCTTCAGCTCCTTCCGGGATGGAGACGAGAATGCTGGTGACGAAGGACTCGCTGTAGTGAGGCTGCTGGAAGACAGTGACCTTCTTGCGTAGGCCGGACCTGGATCGCGTGTGGCGTCATGTCAGCGTACGAGCGGCTTTTTAGGTGGTATGGGAAACCGCTCATGGTGGGGTTGAGGGGTCGTGCGGAGCTCAAGACAATGACGTACGTGCCGGGCTTCTGGTCGGCAAACGCCTTAATCTCGACTGTCTTGATGTCCATGGCGGTAGCAGCTCGGCTGATGTCTTGAATGTCTGCAACTCTGTAGGATTGGGAATTGGGTGCGCAATGAAGGGCGGAGGTCGGCTGCGAAGATAGGAGGTGAGGTGGATGGGTTGGTGGAAATACATGGATGGGTGGTCGGGAGGCAAGCTCGGTGCCCGGCCTGTCTAGGTAGGTACCTGCCAGTGACGGATACCACACGGGTCCCACCCAATGTCCTTGGCGGAGCTGAGGCCCCATCTATCCCTTCACTCGTCATCCTGCCCGTCGGGGAAAATATCCATCCATTCTTCCCATTATCGAAATATGTCCAATCACCATCCAGTATACCCAGTAGCAGCGCAGCCCAATCCCCGAGTTCAGGCTGCGCGGTCTGCTAGCACAAATCATTCTGTCTTGTAACTTGATCTTAGCAATGCGATGTAGGCGAAGTGACGGCTAACGTCAGACATCTGTTGAACTATATCATAGGTACCTACTATACCTTTAAAAATCAATCTTTTTCTCGTCACCCAGATGGGGGGTATATCCTCCTGGTCATTATCATAACGGTCGTAGTCAGAAAGGGGGGCAGCATAGGAAATAGATAGAGCACAGAGCATCGGACAACCGTCCCCCATTCCCCATCATCTCATCACCTATTTCTATCTCACACAACTCCGACTTGGAGTCCCGGACCTTCCTTTATTTAGCGTCGGAGGATTCCGCCGAGGCGGATGCAATGGCAAACACTTCCCGGAATCTAGTGGCGCCTGTAAGGGGTAGCCTGTCAACAACCACTTCCCCACATCCGTCGGGAGGGAGTCAATCCTCCACTCACCTTCCTCACTGACAAAATAGATCTCGAAGGCACCAGACTTGTTCTGGCGCATATTCTCTTGGCGGTACGTCTTGCAGAAGACGTACAGCTGCACGTCCTTCAGCCAGACGCGATGCCTCGAGCGCCGGCTCAGCCAAGTCGGTGACTGGGACTGGTGTGTGACTGACCGTCTCCGTCAGCTGCCGCTTTGACGGGTATATGCAGGTGCAAGCACTCACCGAAGGCGGTCCAGACGGGGCATTGCCGGAGTTCCCCTTCCCAAACCGCGGCGTGGAGGCGGATTCCCCGGCTCTGGAGGTCTTCGAACACGATCAGCGAGTGTTTGAACCCGTCGTCTATGATCTGACTGGAACAGGAGGACTGTTAGCCGAGACTCTACCGTGTTTTGGTATCGTATGGAATGGGACAACGAACGCCTGGAAGAGTCGCTTCTCTCGATGAAGCTTGAACTCGTTTGGGTGGACTTGGACCGTCAACATGTTGCGCGCCTTGAGCGCGACGAAGGTGCAATAGAAGAGTACCATTTCTTCCCAAGTCAGAAAATACAAGGCCGCCCAAAGCTTGCTGCACTGGCCGGACCGGCTCCATCGCTTCAACTGCAGGGCGCTGCCTTCACGCTCGATGCAGAGCTCATGCGCACCCATCAGTGAGAACCACGGGTTCCCTCCTTGGATTGTGCGTAGAAGGAAGTATGGAGATTGGTCAATGGAGCTGAGAAACACCACGATGGAGATTTTGTCGTTTTCAAACGGCCTGCGAAAGAGTATTTTTGAGTCTGGGGCTATGTTCAGGTGGCCCCATGGGTAGAAAGGTCCGTACGACTCTGAACTGGAAGAAGAAGAAGAAGGATGTCAGCAGTCATCGCCTGGAATGGGTTTCTGGAGGGAGTGCCGCCTACCTCCTCAGGTGCTTCAATGCGGTGCGTGACGGCAGGGGCAATGAGAATATCTGCTCCCCCCAATGCGCGTTCTAGAGCATGGTCAGCAACTCTTGACTCCTTGCCGGTCGAGAGGTGGGTAGCTTGGGGGAAACAAACAGGGTCTTGTGTCACGGTCAGAGCCATGAGGTCTTGACGGACCAAGGGTCCGACTTGGAGGGGCGGCGGGGCTGGACAAGATATGGGTCAGCCGGGTTTGGAGAGGGCTTCTTGGTCCCAGAGACGCTTACGGATTCCCCGTTGCTCACGCAATGTGAGGATGCGTGTCCGCAGAGCATCCAGCGTGTTGAGGTCAAAGCTTGGAGATCTGTCTCACAGTTAGCGTTGGAATTGGTGACCATGAAGTCTGCTCCAGAGGGTCCGGCAGCGGCGACTGGTTGTTTACCTCGTCAGGAGCTGCTTCAGCAGGGACAAGAAGTGGTTGTACAGGACAAAGCGCTGGGGCAGGGGAAGGCCCCCGGCCTCCTCGGTCAACTTATGGTACATTTTGCGCCATCGTATTTCCCTCGACAGGGCCTTGTCTTCGTAGTGTGCCGTGATGTCTCTCAGCGACCGACACAGACAGGGCAGCACGACGTGGAGATAGTTGAGAACGATGGGGACACGAGCGATGTGAACCTGCGAACGATCGGCGAGGTCGCGGAGCAGTCTACTCGATCCTCGTATCTCCTCGGTCAGACCGACCAAGTGGCCGTGGAATGCCTCTGGAAGCGCCGCGCGCAGCTGATCCAGCCCAACGGCGACCAGGTCGGCCCGCTCTGCCTCCCGACAGCATCCCTGGAGGAGATGCATCTCGACGGGTGGTGCGCCGCCACCAGCCCCGGCGTTGTTGATGGTGTTGTAGGACTCCATTGTTTACAACCCCCTCGGACCCCGAGTATCATGATGAGGCTGCTTCTCGGGCCAGTGCTGGCTACGTGCTGCTCGTCCCAGGCGGTTTCGGCTTCGGCGTTTGGTACCCCGAGACAACTCGATATATCATGTGGTTCCACAGGAGGTTACCGTAGGTCGCTCAAAGGTCGTGATCCGCGACTCGCCCTTGAGGATCTGCTGTCCCGGCATAGACGAGAGCCGTTATCGTCGTTGTCGTCTTCGTCGTCTTCGTCGTCTTCGTCGTGGGCGTCAGAGAGCACCTCCGCTTCACCACTCCGGAGAGGAGGCCCTCGGCCGGGGCGTTTCGCGCAACTGACGGACGAGGGAAGGATGGCCAGACCAGTGGGGTGGTGTTCGGCTACACCACCAACCGGCTAGCTGGGTGCAAGTGCGTGATATAAATTGTCTCCCGGCCGCGATGTCCGCTGCGCAGACAGGGCAGGGCGTACGGAGCAGGGCAGGGCTACCGACAAGAGAAGAAGAGAATTGGGCACTTGGGCACCGGAGCGCCCTCATGATGCGAATCAACGCTGCGTTTGCCGAAGCACTTGCTTTTGCCACGAATGAGAGCTGGGTTTCACTATGAGATGCAATGCATCGGCCGCGGCATGAGAGGCAGGCGAGGAGTCAGCGTCTGCCACGAAGCCAGCAATCCCCTCTCGCTGCAGCAAGCGCTAGAAAGCCTGCATTAGGCCTGGGGACCCGTGTGAGCGCATCGAGACAAGACTGGGGGCGCCGAGCAAGCAGCCGTCCAATGGTGCTAAGATACATGCACAAATATGCAGCTGGGAGACCACCCGATGGCTATAATATCGAGAGGTGATCACGGAGGGATCGAGCCCGATGCCACACTCTCTGCTTCGCAAGATACGACACAGGCGTGCTGGTGGCTTTCCAGTGCTCCCCATGCGTTGAGTCGCGCCCGAGCAGGCCTCCCGTGATACCGACGTTTCGTGGCGCGGCCGGAAGGGGTGCGGCGGCCCACAAGGCCGGCACCATCGGGAGTTGGAGGCTTGGAGCGCCCAAACAGGCCTGGCAGTGGTGCGGGGGACGGGATCGAAGGCGGGGAGAGGTACAAGGGGCGCTGTGATGGTGCCATCTGCCTTGAGCTGTCTTGTCTCCCCATTGGCGAAACAAGAACGCCCTTGGGTTATCCACACCGGGCATGGATGATGGAACCAACTATTCACCCACCTGCCCACCCACCATCGCAATCTCAGCCTCATCTTGCACGTCTCGCACTGATATCTCGCCAGGCTGCGATCAAATCGTTGGAATTCTGCACTGCGTACTTGGCTGCACTATTGCAATGCGATGTGGCCAGGCTGCACAACAATCACTGAATAGAAATGAATCTCTGTTGTACATGTCGTGGCGTAAGGGTCCCTTTAGCCCTTTGCCTGTATGGACCAGTCGTTATCCATACCGAAGGGGATCCTCCCTCCAGCTTCCCGTTGATCGTCGCAAATCTCGTGCAAACCGTGGCCGAAAAAAAGAGAAGCACTGAAAATCCCATTGCCGTGCCCCCGAGCAACACCGTCCGTTCCAAAGATACAAGAGGAAAATGAAAAGCCTTGTCGCAGTGTCTTGGTTGATTTATCAAGATTGAGTAATCAAGACTGGCTGCCGCTAGCGCAACGAGTCGCCGAGAAAAGAGTACATTTAAGACGACTCCTCCTCGTCGCCGTCGGCCTGTGCGAACTGGTCAACTCTGGACGTGTCCAAGGTCGGGGTGCGCTTGATTACTGGTCGATCATTCTTCGTTACTTACGTTGTAAGCCTGCTTCTCGTCCTCGTATCTTTTCTTGTCGGCAGCAGCCTTAGCCTCGTAGGGGGCACGCTGCTTGTCGCTCAGTGCCTTCCACCTCTCTCCCAGAATCTTGCCGACCTGGCCGAAGGAAACACCCGGGTTCTCCTCGCGGACATTGTCCCGCTGCTCGTTCGCGAAGAACATGTAGGCCGAGAGACCTCTCTTGGGGGCATTGGGGTCTTTGTCTATGGAAGTTAGCGAAAGCCCATATCAAAACCAGCCACCAAGAAAGCAGTCAGTGGGCTACAGTCTGGGGACCTTGGCCGACCCGTCCGGCGGCACTTGGGCCCCATTCGGATCACCGCACTGAGCTGAGGGGTGATGGTTCTGGGAAAGCGCTGACTTACCCTTCTTTGTGCGACGCTTCTCGACCTTGCCAGTTCCCTTGCTCTTAGCTGCGGCTTTCGGCATTGTGATGGTTCTGGTTTTTCGAATTAGCTGAGCTGGCGATGGAGTTTGACTGGTGAAAAGGTGACCAAAAAGTCCCAATGAACGCAAGTGGTATGGCCGGCACCGAGCGCGACCTTCAGGCTTGGGAAGATTGGTGAGGGGTAGCTCGCGCCAGGCGCGAGAGCAACTCCGCTTGACGCGCCGACGCGACTGCGCGCATGGTTTATTGTTGCCCGGTCGCAAACGCAATTGCCACTCGTAGCGCAGATAAAATGTGGTTCAAAGCTCAGAACGCACTGCAAATCAATGTGATACGTACGGTGATTGTTTTCTGGAGAAATGAGATTTGTTGTGTTGGTAGGCTGGAGGTCGCGCAGCTTGTCAGCGATCGTGAATGAAGGAGTTATTGAGGGCAGTGTTGAATGCTTTGGTCGGCAGAAGGCGGGAGGTTGAGGGTCCTGCAAACGGAGACGTTGCGTGGAGACGCGCAGATGGTGCTGGCTAACAGACCAAGAGAAAGGGAAAGAATGACAGCAGAGTGCTGTGGCCCAATAGAGGCCGAGAGGATGGGTCCTCCCAAAAACGCGAGAAAAGGAGAGTAGGTACTTTGAGTTTGGCGGCGGAAGGCAGGGGAGATGAGGTACTTACGATTGATGCACTTGACTTTTTGTTTTGAAAATCTTGCTGTGCGGTTGTAGGAGAGAGGGAAAGGGAGCGAGAGAGGGATGGGGGACACGCTTCGCCCGTATTTTCTATGGGCGCTGGCAGGCGGGCTGATTAAAGAAGGGGCGGGGGGTGCGCGCGCCTTTCTGCTCGTAAAATGTGCGGGGAGTGGAATCAGGCCAAAAAATCAGCCGCCCCCCATACAAAGTACATCTACAAGGCCCTACAGGGCCGGTTGTAACAGGGCAACCGTGCATTTGCGTACTATGTACCTTCCATGGACCGTGCTTCATGTTTTCAGCTTTGCTGCGCGACGTCCAGTCGTTTGGGGCGACTCTCCTGCTGGAACCTTCATTCCATCCCCTGTAGAGGGCCTATATCCAGGTAGCTTGCTCGTTCAACGCAGTGGTGACGCAGCTTGCAGTTTGCGGTTTCCGTGCCTGTCTCCGTGCTAGGGTACGTAAGGTATCAACCGAGCGATCTTCCTTCAATGTCACGCTTTCTCAAGATGTCCAGTCTTTGGCTTCTCGATGTATACGAAGGCTCTGCGGAGCCAACAGAAAGGGACACGGTCCGTACTGTCAAAGGAGCCTGAAGTTTTCAGGCCATGGTCCGTACGCATCACATTCTCGAGAGATCTCGATACAATATCCAATGGTGAATTCTGATGCAATCAAGGCCTTTCGCGATGCGAGCAAAGCCTCCGATGTCAGAATGGAAGCCATGCCTTGCTGTTGTTCTGGCACAAGCTATGTGAGTGTTTCTCTACCAAGGTCGCACCTTTCTACGGTGAGCAAAGAGACCTTTCTTTTCGGCAGAGTCTTCGTCCTGGAGGCTATGGGGTCTCACCTTTGAAGCTGCACGGGACCCTCACCGTCGGCATGTCCATTTATCTCGCGAGACCGTCTCTGGCGTGTCCCCCGCTGGCATTCTCGGGTGCGATGCATTTGCGGTCTGACGACGCGACCGAGCACGTCGTCACGACCTGGCAAGGGACCACCGCTTTCAATCCTGTCTGTAGATCCGTAAGTCATGATGGACGCTGGTGTACTGAGTGGGAAGACTTCTCTGTGCTGGAGGGCGATGGACATGTGCCGTTGTCGCAAAGGTGAGCTTAGATATCGCATCGAGTACACGGAATCTCGGGCGGTCGCAATGTACCCCATACAATTAGGACAGCCGTGCTGTTACCCCTCCCCCCTTTTTCGGAATCTGGTTGTGCATTGACACTGGTTCGACACTACCTGAGATAGGCACACCCCCGATGGACCTGACGCAGGCAGGCGGCTGCGCCACCTTTCTTTTTGCCTTGGTGAATGGGGTGGAAGGCTGGAAGCGGCTCGCCAAACCACGGGCACCTCGGGGCTGCGAGAGCCGACACCCCAAGTTGATTGTTTGTCACCTGAGATGAGGGCTACATGAGGTTTCTCTTGTTGACAATGGATAGCATGTTTGAGTTCCTAGGAACTGGTTGATGGATCCTTCGGGTAGCTGTTTATATTTTTACAACTGCTTCCTCGTCTGCCGAGTCAAGTACTATGCCTTTGAGACGTTCATCACGGACCCAGTCAATTCCACTCCCGGCGACAATCGCACTTGCGGCCCCCTTCATGAACTTCCATTTCTTCCGACTCGTCTCTATCTCTTGCTCAAGTGCGAGAATCTCGCCTGCAAAGTGGTTTTCATGGGATGCCTCTGTACCATGATTACGGCTGCTTTCGGTGGTGAGTTGAAGGAGCTCTGCGGCGAGGGCGCTGTTGCGATGGCCAACACGTCGGCTCTTCAGCTCAAGGCCACCCAGACTCTCATTCAGCTCCCGCACGGCGTGATTCTGCTTGGCTTCCGCTGCGCTTGCTAGCTCACAGTGCTGGATATGTGGCAATATGTCCCTGGTGTTCATGTGATTAGCAGATCTCTGGCTTCTAACTTGGCCGAGAAGACGAGATCGACGTGTACCTTTCTACGGGGGAAGCATGAGTCGCGTGATGGACAGCCTTTAAAGTCGGCTCAATTATCAGCACGCTCTCCAGAACTTCATTTCGGAGAGCTAGGGCTGTTTTTGTATCTAGAAGGCGTGACTGCAGCCCACCCAACGTGAGGGTCGCAGTTTTCGGCGGAGAGTCTGATCATCGTCAGAAGCGGATACCTTGACAAATATCCAATGCGGGTAACTCAACCTGGCACATGTTGCTGTCGCGTTCTCAGGAGTGCAAGCTGGAGCTGGAGCTCGCGAAGTCTGTCATAAAGTTCCAACGCTCGCCGCTCTGACGGTGAGAAAGCAGGCACCGAAGGAACCATTCCTGCTGCTATCGGCATCGCGTGCGGTGGCTCTTCTTTGCCAGGGAACAATGAGCTTGGAAGGTTGAACCAGCAAACACCGGACGTCAGGTCATCCGATACCAAAAGCGCACCAGCATTTGGCGACCGCTGAAGCCCACAATGCGAGGCGACTACGGAGGCGACGCGGTTAGGAGAAACGCGCACAGACCATCTGCGACTTGTCATTTCGAGACAGGAGTCAAAGTAGTTCTTAACAACCTCTTAGCCCCAACTCTTTTATTTATTTACTTTATCCCCCCCAAACCGACGAGGCGCTGTCTTTTTTGTTGCTGTTCGGATGTAAACTATGCGAAATTCTCCAGCCGAATCTTCCTACAATACGTCCTTTCTGGAATATGATTCAGATGTCCAGGATCAACGACCAGTAATCTTGCCTCGTTCGTCCACTAGTTGTGTTGTGCCGCGAATGTGCAAAAGTGTACGGTACGGTATCCAGGCTGATGCTGAGGCCGGTCCAGTAGGTAGACTAGTATACCTACGAAGGAAACAGGCCCAATCATCCGACCCAAGCCAGGACGGAAGATGCTCTCTCGCTATCGAGGCAGGCCACGATCGATGCTGTAGGTATCCACCAAACCCCTATTTGGATAGAATCAATGTAGTAGCCGTATGGGTGACAGAACCAGGTCAATATTTATTGCACAATGCTACTTCTCTCTGCCCTCCCAGGTCAGCAGTCATTGAACCAGGGAGACGGTCTCGTGTGACCATAGACCTTGTGCGTGCAGGGCGGCACATGCCTTTCTTCATGCCGACAATGTTGGGGTCCACGACACTGTTCTGCATACCTAGGGCAATTTAAATCGCTTCGGAAGACATCAGGGATGTGGAAGCTTTACATGTGTATTATTTTTGTATTCAGATACCTAGGTTGGGTGGTTGGTTGCCTTGTTATCTGGGCAGGTTGTTCTTATCTGAGGGCGATGGGAGCCGCCCAAGCAGGTGATCAGCCGCTGGAAATTCAGATCCGCATCCCGCGTTAAACGTCAGGTAGCCCTCCTCCTCCTCAAGCTTCACCTGCGTCCACCTTGCGACCGCGCCAAAGACGCCAAGTTGCTCGTTCGCCCGCTCGTTCCAGGGTTGCGCCAGAAAGCTCACTCCGCGTCCATCTTTCTCGCGACTGGGATTCTGGAGGCATGCATGGAAATGGCAACGCAGGTGTTGATCGCCCATTCGGGCCAGCGCCTGCAAATAGATGCCTCGCAGTTTGCATCGTGCGACCACCAGAGACCTCTCTCTCTATTCATGGGTGCCGGCTGACTTTGCCCTAGGTTGGATGATTTCAAGAGCGCTGTGGCCCAGCAGAGCGCCATCCCCGTCCACTGCATCATCACCCTGACACCCCAGGGGAAGCCTTTGAAGCTCCAAACCATCCAGACTGAGGTTAGTGCTTGGGCTGGTCAGGTTCGACGCCTGGAAAGAGAAGCTAACCCAGCAGTCGCAGAAAGAAATATACATCTACGATAACCGATTAACCCAGGCCTCGTTACCGTTGGTTTCGCCGCCCATCAAACCCGAGCTGCCAGTCCCTAAGCGATACAGCCTCTCGACGCCACCCAACTCCCTCGAGGACACAAGATCGGTACACTCATGGCAAGAGTTGTTCAAGACGCGTCGTGTATGGGCGCTGAAAATCCTCGAAGACTGCGGCCAGATGGCCGCAGCCGCCCACGAGCGCTTTGGCGAAATGGATATCATGCTGCGATGCCTCGACGCTGCCGTGGCGAACCTGGAGTCGGTTGTTAAAGGTCTGGAGCCAAAATATACCGAGCTGAAGAAATGGGTACCTCCGGCTCAGGCAGACTACAACGCACTCACAACGGGGTGGGAGCAATACCTGTCACTTGCGCGAAGTGTACCCATATCCTCCGCTATGGTACGGTTTATGACTGGTCGTGACGTTGGAAGCGGCAAGGGGCGTCCTCAAAGGCAAGCAACGCTTGAAGACCTGGTAGACTTGGAAACAGCAAAGAGGGCCGGTCGACTTGCCCCTTCAGCCCTGCGCAAGTTTAATGGCCGGATTGCGGATCTGGATAAGGTGGCAAACCGTCTGTTCCAAGATGCAGAGAATCTTTTTCGCGAGTTCGAGAGGACGGTTGCCCGCTCGGCATTATCGCACGACGGCGAATCCTCACAGCTTCTGCAAGATATCGAGGCTGTGGCAAAGAAGATAGACACAGACTGCCAAACAGCCCTGGAGTTTACAAACTCGTCTCGTGACGTTCTTCAGGCTTCGAAGATTGCGGCAGGACATACGGAGCGGCTGCTTCCTTCCATTCGAAATCGTGCGTTGGAGATGGATGATATGCTTCGCTATGCTACGCAGTCGAGGAACAGTTTGGCGGCAGAATCTGTCGAGATTATGCGGAATATCACCGATCTCACAGCATTGAGCCACAGCGTGAAGTCGCAGATCAACACAGTCAACCAAGAGGACGAGCTTGCTACTTTTGACTATTTGCGGTTGATCCAACAGGTTCCTTACATGTACGCCTCCTTTGTGGCCGAAGCGGTGCAGCGCCGGGAGTGGTTCGAGAAGGTCCGACAGGACTCATCGACCCTGGCGAACGAAATGGCACTTTTTCAGGATGAGGAGATCAAGAGACGAAGACGGTGGCACAAATCTGTAGGTGATGCATACGGGCCTGAGGGTCCCACCGCGGAGAGCAGGGTGCCTGGTCTAGAACTCAACCTTCTCGGAGAGGAGGACCAGTGGCCCGCCATGACAAAGGCTGATCTGGATGGGTTCTATGGTCTCCTCCAATCCCAGAAAGCCGAACCAGAGCTGGTCGAAGATATCGGCCGGTTAATTGCGGAGGTTAACAGTCCTACGAGGCAACAATCGCGGCGCATGAAGGCATTTAAAAATGGGAGCATCCACGAGGCTGCCCTTGGGCGAAGCGGACTCTTGATTCGTGGCGATGACGACCTCCTACGTTCTTTGCAGGAGGATAAATCAAAAGTAGAAAGCAAACTGAAGACTGCCGAGAGCCGAGTGCGGAGGCTTGAGGATCTGCTCCACCGGCAGACCCAGGCATCGCGACCGAGCATAGGTAATCTCTTCCAAATGCCGAGCCAGCAGCTTTCAGATCGCAATGACTCTACCATCTCGGTCAAGTCCCCCAGGCTGGACGGCCGTAGAGGTTCATTGGAGGGGACTGATGGCCTTCTGCATCGGATTCAGCAGCTGGAGGTCGAGCTTCAAGCCGAAAGGGATCGCTCAGCGCTATTTGAGAAAGACCTTACCGCACGAACAACACTGCACGACGACATGAAGGGCCAGATAGAAGAAGTTAACTCGACTAAGAAGGATCTTATGGAGAATATGGAAGCACTCAAGCGGGAGTTCATAGAGGAGAGGAGATCGCTCGAGCAGGAGATAAAACGGTTGCAGGTCCGTCTCGATGACACTGAAGATGAAATGGAGCAGTTCGGCGAGTCCAGAGAGAATGAAAAGGCCTCGCATGCTGAAAAGGTGTACGCACTGGAACAGGAAATGGAGCGGCTGACCAAGGAAAAGCAAGATCATGTGTTCAAATCCAACGGGCAGGTTGAAACCTTACAGAAGGAGACGCTACTTCTGCGCGAGTTGATCGAATCACACGAACGCCAGCTCCACGTTGCACAGGACGAGTCCAAGACTCTGAATAAGAGGTCTGCCTCGTTAACAGACACGATAGACAAGCAACTCGGCGCGCTCCGAACTCTCTGGGAGCAGTCATCGCAAGACGATATGCCCGATGACCTCGCGGATCTTGTCGAAGGTGTCTCTAGGAGAGTCGCGGACGCCTTGGCGAAGGCACGCCGCCATGATGGGGACATCTCTCTTCTACGTATGGAACTGGATTCGACACAAAACACAATCGGAATCCTGCGGGGTGACCTAGCAGTAGCGAGAGAGAGGTTGTCGGATGATGAAATGGCTTCGGCCCATCTTCGCGAAGTCGTGGCTGAGGAAAAGGCGAAGGTAGCGAGCCTTGAGGGTGAGCTAGCCGATGGCCGAGAGCACCTCAACCAGCTTCGGGCGAGGATGGCGGATGGAGAGACGGGTTCTGAGTCGCTACGGAAGAGATTGGAGGAGGTCGAGAAGAAGCTGGCTGTCACTACCGAGGACTTAGCTTCCCGGCAGTCGCAAGTTGGTCGCCTTGAAGGGGAGGTCCGGCACTTAAAGCAGAGGCTGGAGGAATCTCAGGCTGCGCTCTCCGAAAGCAACCTTCGACTCGACTCCCGGACGGAGCGCGCCAAGGATCTGACCCAACGTCTGTACCTGCAAAATGAACGTCTAACCCGCCTACTCGAACGCCTTGGGTTTTCGGCGACACGTCAGGGCAACAGCATGGTAATCCAAAAGGTGCCTCGGTCGGAGCGTTCGGCACAAAATACAGCCGACTTGGACCTTGGCTCGTCTCTCCGCCGCTCAGGAACGCTAAGTGGTCGTGTCGCCACCGACACCACTGACCTAGAACTGGTGTACTGGATGGACAACACCGACTCAGCGGCTGAGCTGGACAAGTACGAGGCCTTTATGACCTCGCTAGGCACATTTGATGTCGACGCCTTCTCCGAGACCGTATATAGGCGTGTGAAGGATGTGGAGCATATGGCCCGCAAGCTGCAACGTGACGCCAGGGGATACCGAGAGAAAGCACACGCTCTGCACAAAGAGGCCCACGACAAAATTGCCTTTAAACACTTCAAAGAAGGTGATCTCGCATTGTTTCTCCCCACTCGAAACCAGACGACCGGGGCATGGGCGGCGTTCAACGTTGGCTTCCCCCACTACTTTTTGCGCGAACAGGAATCGCACAGGCTTCGCAGCCGAGAGTGGCTCGTGGCACGAATCTCGCGGATCCAGGAGCGTGTTGTGGACCTCTCAAAATCTTTGCAACACCAAGCCACGGCGGCGAGGAAGGGTGCTGTGGCGGATATAGACTCGCTGAACGATGACGAGAATGACAACCCGTTTGACCTCTCGGATGGGCTGCGATGGTACCTCATCGATGCAATCGAGGATAAGCCCGGCGCCCCATCAACACCAGGCCTAGCGAAGACCACGGTCGCAGCCAACAACGTCGAGGCAATGGGCGACATGCATACCCATGGGCGGTCAGCGGTGAAAGGGGTCATGGGCCGCGGAGGCGTTCCCTCCGGAATCGAGGGCGTGAGTAAGACTCTGTCCAAAAGTCTCGAGAGCCGTCGTTCTAGCACGGGCTCTAGGAAAGCCCTGCCGTTTACGATTGGCGCTGCCAGGGGAAGAGACAGCGCGCTCGCTAGCGAGACGAACTCCCTCCGGGCCGCTGCGGTAGACACGCCCTCTGCAGCAAGCCCTGTGCAGCAGCATAGTACACCCCCTCAAAAACAAGGCCCGATGACGGAACCGTCGCAGGGCGACGACCAAGCTCCCGACTCTTCGCCTGACCAGCTTGACCGACCAGCTCAGCCCCCAGCGCCGCCGACATCCGAGGTTCGCACCGATATCGATTCCCTAGTTGGGCCCTAGACCTGCTTGCTGACGGGTGTCTTAGGGCCCCCGCCACGGACTTTTGCAGAGAGAACAGAGCGCAGCTTCAGAGACAAGGAAGAGTGTGGTGTGGGACTCGCTTTGGAGCCTGGACACGGGGCACGTGAAGTAATAACCAGGCTCCCTCTGGCTGGGCCATCTCCAAAGAAGACTCCAGACCCCTTCTACTACCCGAAAAGGGGTGATGTTTGGGGAGGGGGGGGGCACCATTTTGTAACAGCTTCGAATTCTCTCGAGGCTCATGTAATTTTGATATACAAATTAACAATACAGTGGCTGTGCATTGAGCCATAATGTGCGGTTCAGCACTCCTCGCGAGGTGCTTATGCCGCTGGTAGGATCTCCACCATCTTACGGATAGGCTCTAGCGAATCAGTTGTAGTGTTCCCCCCAAATAGCAGAGCATTAACAGATAGCTCCACCTCCCACTTAATATATAAATGTCAGTCAACCGGGCCCATGACCATTGAAAGAGCTGGTAGTTAGACGTACCTGGCCAAGGGCTTTGAGTCTATCCGACCCTTCTTCTACGCCCACAAAGCGAATGTGTTGGGGCTCTAGCTGGAAACGGGCGAGAGTCGGCTCGGCGGACAGAAGCTCTTTGATATGGTGGACAACATCGGTTGCAGAGACAGAGCCAAATATACCGATAGGTGCTGCCGCGCTCAGTGGGGCGCTCAGCGAAGGGGCGACCAACGGCGAGATCTTTGCTGAGGGAGGAGGCGGGGGCACCGGTATGGGCTTGCGGAAGAAGGTGAGCGTGTCGGGGATAGCCGTTGCCAGCAATTCACGAACCAGCTGAGGCTGTTCAAACATGTGTTAGCTACAGTTCCATGGCTCTACAAGAAGAGAATAGAGTAGGAAGCGTTGGTAGTTACGTCGGCTTGGACGGGCTTTGCGATAGCAGCCACAGGTTTCGGCGACGGCTCTTCAGGAAGCGTCAGCTCCACCAGTGGGATAAAGCCACGGTCGCGCTCGCCGATATCTTTCCGGGTTAGGCCCAGTTCATGAAAGCGTGCAGTCGTCATGTATTCTGCTTGACTGGTCGGGTACCACTTGTTCCTCATGCGACCACGCTCGACGCGGAAGATGGCCTCTTTGGGCGCCGAATGTCAGCTCAGCCTCCTCTGAAGAGCAGTAGTTGACGTTACCTTGGCGCCCGAACTTGGGGATGTCCTTGAGGAGGCGTACGACCACGCCCTGGTCCTGTGCTTGCCGAGTTGTTGACTTCGCGCGGGTCTGGTGCCTGAGAGTCGACATAGCACCGATTGTGCTCTCAGCGCTGCTGCCAGTGCCAAAAGGCAGCGCCAATCGCCGTAGACAGCCCATACATGTTGAAGAAGTACTCAATGGCATTGCTATTGAATTCAACGAGCGTTGCAGCAGCTGGCAGTCGGTCTGGTTAGGCTCCCCGCTTCCTTCAAAGGGAAAAAAAGACCGAGATAAACGAGCTTGATGCTGTCAAACGGCATGGTCTGGGGACGTGCCCCAAAGGCCGGGAGTACGTACCTGCAACTACCCTAACCCTGGTCATTTTCACCGACACAGACCACTTTTGTCTCGCGCTTAGCTCCAAGCGACCGGGTCGTTGAGGTTCGGGCGGTCAGCCTGCTAATCCCTGCCACCTCACAGATTCGCGATCAAGGCCCGAAGCGTGTCAACCGACTGTCTGGCACGGCGCGGTTGGGTTTCAGTCGTCACTCGCGCCATGAACAACACATCAGGCGCTTGGCTCCCTCCGTAGACAGCTATGATTCTTTCTTTGCTCTCCCACATCTTGCGGGCATGAGAAAACAATCTTGGGTACGGACCTACTGTTCCCGCCACTTCTGCAGCAGCTCTACACAACACCAACACAGCCCTGAAATCAATCAAGCAGCACAAAATGGAGCGTGATGTCGACGACAAACCGAACGGCCGATTGACGTCGCCCCTAGTCATCAACAGCGCATCTCGCCGGCGGAGCCTTTTCTCGCGGCCGCGACCGGCCGCGAGCAACAGCAACAACATAGCAGAGAGGCCGGGCAGCACCACGCAACGACCCCTCGCGCCCCCGGTTTCTGACCCTATCATCTCTCCTGACACCAAGCTGGTCCCCGCTGCCAACACAAAGATTCCGAGGCCGGCTTCGACGCGCCCGTCCCAATCTCGTCGCCCTTTCTCCCTATCCGACGCCTACCGCATGGCCGAGGAGGAGGAGCAACAGGAAGCCGGCCAAGGATCTCCAAGTCCCGCGCCTCGACTGTGGCGCTCCAGGCCGGGGTCGAGTGATGGCCACGTGCAGAAAGCGAAGGGACTAGGGCCCAGAAGGCGAATCGTCAAGTCCGGGGCATTAGTGCGCGAAGACACGGCGAGCTCTATTGAGAGTGCTGGCACGCCAATCAGGAAAAGTGACGTCTCGGAAACCGATTTCGATGAGAGACTACGCCAACACGCGCTAGAGCGAGGGAGTTCAGAGGATTTATCTCGACGAAGCAGCGGTCTCTTTTCGAAATCGCGGCTTGGCGTTAAGATCTCCGAGACGGCGAAGGAGCTGGTGCGGAAGAGCAGCCGGAATAGTCTCGAGGGCGATTCCCCTTCTCGGGCCGCCAAATCCACAACAAACAATGGCTGGCTATCACGACGGCTGTCGGCAAGGAAGAGCCGGTCGGAGCAATCTTTGCCGCAAGGCGCATCACCAACGGAGCGGCCCTCGCTGGGTAGCTCTGAAGAGCAAATACTTCCAGGGGGGGACTCCCTACAAAGGCCTTCTACTGTTCCCCCCGTTCACCGCTCCCCGGAGAAGAGCTTCGCGTGGCAGGCGGAGGAGGATTTCACTGCGGGTGATCTACAGGTTTCCAGCAGTCCGCCTGTGGGAACCGGACGAAGTAACACCAAGATTGATGAGATCAGGGCCCTGGAGGCTGATCTCGGAAAAACCCTCTCCGTGAGCCCCCAACCCGTCACACGAAACCCCCGAATAGACGAGATACGCGCCCTGGAGATAGAGACCGCTTCGAAAATCAAGAATGAGCCCCTGCATCCAGGCGAGAACGACAACGTCATGCAAGAATTAGGTGCAGAAAGGGGCGACAAATTACATTCCAGTTGGCAGCCTGGCCCGGCAACGACGAGACGAGACGACATCCGCGTGCGGGAAATGGAAACGCTGTCTAAGAGGGCGCTTGCAACCGCGAGGCTTGATGAGATTAGGGAGCGGCACGCCAACAGCCAGTCCAGATCGCCTTCGCCAGAACTTGTGCGAAAAGCAAGCAAAGAGCTTCTCAGCACTTTCTCTCCGAGCGGGGGCGGGAGCGGAGAGGCGGGGAGGGGAAGTGACAATGTCCCCGCAGCAGACAGCAAGCCGCTGATCGACGAGGCCGTCGTTCTCGAGACATCTGCCAATGAAAAAGACTCTCAAGACAGAGATATCGAAGGGGTTCAGAGCGAAGAGGTTGGTGGAGATCTGATATCAGGCCGCCTAATACCCGAGACGAAAAAAGACTCGCGCGATGTCCTCCGAAGACTTGCCCTCGCAGCAAACTCGAGCCCGCCAACAGCCGAGCCGCGTGTGCCTAGTGATAATATTTCAGCCCGCGATCGGTTAGGCAGAGAGACGTCCAGGCAAAAGAAAGTTGACGCTGTCAAGGTCGATGCTAGACCAACCGTCGGGTTCGTGGGGCTCAAGAGGGAGTCGTCCGCTGAGTCGCTCTCTGATAAACGCTCAAACTTTGCACATTCTGACTCCGACCCAACGGAGAGGATAGAAGGGGAAATGCAGCTGTTCGCACCGTTAGAAAACCATTCCGAGAAGGGCTCATTGCGGGCGCCGTCGCCATCGCCTTCCCCCGAAGCGGATGATGTCGAGGAGACACCTAGGCCCGCAAAACCGGACCCACTGACGCAGCCGACACCTCGCGTGACAGGCGCATTTGTTGACACGCCGCTGACAGTTAAGCCTGGAAGATCTGGCAGACTCCCGATCGTTGCGGTGCCCACGCTGAGAGTCGAAGGGCACACGGGGACTGCTAGTAGTTCGGATCCCCTCATCAGGGATAATGATGTAAACCCCCTGTTCCGGGGCAGAAAGACTTGTGGGTCGGCCCAAAACCTTCGCCATGGCTTGCCAGCAAAGGATGACAGAGTGCCTGGGCGTCCCTCATCGGTTCCTGGCCGGAGACGGTCCAAGTCGCTGCCGCGAGCACACTCCACACTTCTCAATTCAGCCCGACCACCAACCGTCAAGGATGACTTGCTAGAAATCCAAAGAGCGAACCACTTTGAGGACTCAACACTGGATGACCTCGCCGACTTGCTGGGCAACCAAGACAACGATGAGGACGATTCAGTTCGACGTGGGGCCCAATCCGAACCAGGGACCACCAGCCTTTTGGAGAGGAAAAGGGAGCTTGAGGCCTATGACCGGATGAGCAAGTCTCTGACAACAGGCCTCCTCGGCATTCGAAGTGCAAAACAGGGAATCGAGCGCCTCGAGGACAAGGTTTCACATGTCGGACCTAAAGGCTCAGAGACCGATACAGCAGATCCGCTTAATCCGACCGCTGAACGCTCGTGCCAAAATTGCCATGACAGTGCGTCGCCAACAGGCTCCTCGTTCACATATATTCAACTTCCCTTCCCCCGACTCTGGCACGGACGCCCGAGGTTTAGGCTCACTTTTATTGGACTTGTGCTATTTCTGCTCTCACTCTGGTACATCGCCGAATCGGCAATGTGCGCTTTGTACTGCAAGCCACAAGTTTGTTACCCGGGCCAAACTTGCGACTGGTCACCTGATGACCCACGATGGGGTTACTCCATCCCTATCAAGCTCGATCAATGGCTTACGGGAGGGCATGGTAAAGCATTCGCTGCCCACGCTCGGCCCGAATTGGCCGATTGGCTTGCTGACATATGGGATGCTGCCACGGGTACCGATATAACACGGATCGATATATCTCGTTACAGTCGGGAACAGAAGCGACAGCACAGGAGGCGATTACTGAAAGGCGGGCTCGCGAACCCTTCGGTACGATTGGAGGACAAGGCAAAGTTCGACGCTTGGAGCGCTGCGAGGGTTGCAAAAGAAAAAGCCAGTGGCGCGAGGGAGATGGGTTATGCTGTGGATGACGATGAGACTATGGCCGCAGATGAGAAATTATGAAGGCGGAATACGTGTAGATGATGATATTCGATGTCATGGGATCTCTATATTCTTTTCTTAGTGTTGCGGAAGCGAGTGCATTCTGTCGGTTTGCAGGCTAGGGTTTTGGGCTCCATGACATGGAGTGGGCAATATCCGAGCTGGTTGTAAGGAGATATCAAATGCAGTGTGGTATGTCGGAACTATAAGAATCTGTCTGAGCTGATGATGGAGTGATTCGTGCAACTCCGAAACACTACATGCCTTCTGCCGTCTTCTTCTGTCGCCCTTTCAGCCTAATGTGTTCCCCGTTACGCTGCCTCAGGATTTCCCATGCAACTTCACCAACCTGCTCCCAGTTCTCTATTATGAAGTCACGAACAGCCCCGGCATCGTAGACACCATCAACCCTCAAAGCAGCGGGCCGGGCAAGGCCAAAGCTGGTGTCGTCCTCTAGAATAATCTTCCTCATGGCGGACATCACACATGCTCGGTACTGGTTTTCTAGGTCGGGTATCAAGCCCTTAATCAAGCCCTTTGTCTCGTCAACGCTTCGCTGGAGGCGGAATTCCCTGAGCCGTGTGTTGTAGGTTTCCTGGACGAAGAACCAAGAAAATGCCTCCTCCCGCAGCACAGCTCGTAGGCCCGAGATGGATTGGTGATAGTCGGCTGGTGAGAACCGCCCCTCCGCTCTGAGCCTTGGAATGTACTCGTTGATCCTACATTATCGAATCCTATTAGCCACCTTTTGTTGAGTTAGAGAGTACTAGCATGACGACTCATCGACGGAAAGTCAGTATGTAAAGCACGTACCACTGCCGATAGACGGGGCGGCCATGCATGCGTCGACCTACGGCAATGTCAGCGAACTTCTCTGTCCCAGGACATTATTTCTATACGTGAGGAGTCGCTGTCTCAGGACTCCCCGAACAAGAGGAAAAGGGGGGAAAACGGAACCCCCCCCCCAATCAGGTACTCACGTTCATTCGACTTCAGCTTTGTCTTGCCTTCATCTCCGCCAGTGACCCCGATGTCATTACCGGCTTCTTCTTCCGCCGCCTGCTTTACCCAGAACAGTCGGCAGGTAGTCACATACTCAAACAGAGCTTCGATCGATAGGAAAGGTTTGTCCCAGAAGCCCTCCACCTTCATTCCCTGTGTTAAATGTAAGGCGGTAGTCAGACAACGGGGAGGAACCCAGACTGGAATAAAACATGAGTGGGTGGACACTGACTAGAAATTGAATCGTTTCAACAGGGTCCTGGGTGAGCAGGACCTTGGCACGTTTGCGGTCAAACTTCTCAATTTCGGGTACCCGAAGCCAGAGAGCATCCTCGTCGACTGTGAGGCCAAATGGGCGAATTGTGCTGCCTATGATTTGATGAGAAAGGAGGCACTGGATCGAGCTGTTTGGTAATCTCCCGCTTACCTATCAAGTTCCAAATATCGCCGTGGGCATGCTTGAAGAGGGCCTGCGGGGTGTATCAGTGACTCGGCAGATATCAATCACATCGAGTTGACGTACCCATGATAGCTGATCGAGATCCTTGCAGATCCGGACGTCAACCTGTATATGCCGCTGCTTGGACGACGTCTCTTGGCCAATGTCATGGTTCCCAGGGTCGTGTAGGGGCTCGGAAGGCCACTGTGGCGGATATCAGCCAGAAATCACCGTTTTTGGACATCTCATGATGTCTGTAGTACTCACAGGAATAGCAAAATTGGCCGAGGTGCTTGTGGGATCAATGATAGCGTGCTTGCCGGCGCCGAGCTTGTCCTGTATGATAGTCATCAGATCGCGAGGTTTCATTGGCGTTTGGTCATCCGGTGTTGAGGGAAAAACCAGCCGCCTCTCCAAGCACACGAGGATGTCAACATCGCCGTGGTCCTTCTTGGCGGGCCCTTCGATCGGTGTTGCGACGTAGACGAATACCTCCCGCAAAGCTGAGTGGCACATATCCCGGACTTGACGGTACACATGATGCGGCATGCGTGGTGTATACGGGACATCAGGCCCGGCGCCGAAAGCTGAGCCTCCCATTGGAACTGTACCAGAGGGAGGGAAAGGTGCTACGGGAACAAGCGTGCCTGTGGTGGACGGTAAGGAAGAGTGTAGGGAAACTGATAATAAGTGGCCAGGGATACCAGCTTGAGAGGGCTAGATAACGAATAGGTAGGCAAGAAGGAACGGACGGCGGTAGAAATACCAGCAGATGGAGACGGCAACTCGCCGGACCACAACTGCTAGGCGATTTTCGGGGTTGTGATGAGAGCGCTCGCTCAGGGCTCAAGAGAGTGGTTAAATGTATAATCATCGGCCCCGTCCCCCCGACTCTGCTGAAATTTCAGGCAGAAAATGAATATTCATGGCCGGAGCGCTTTGTCCAGACGGGTAAGCGGCTTCCATACGTCAAGCCAGCCAGCCCTGAAAATGTCTTGACGGTTGCTTTCAAGATGTGACTCCGAGGTTGGGACTAAAAGCAGCAGCTACCGCACTAGCGCCGTTCAGCTGCCGTTGGCTGAATTTCAGCTGAGCTACTAACAGCCCGAAAGGTGGGGCAGTTGGGGTTCCCACCTCCCCACGTCCGATTGTAAGCTCGTAGCTGGGACCTCCACTCCATCCTCCTGACTAAACTCCCGGCAGAAACCAAATAAACAAAACAGCACAACCACTCACGCGATGGAAAACGGCACACTCACCCAGGGCGAGGGCAAAGACCCCTCGGGGTTCTTGAGTGAGATCATCGGAAACCCCGTCACAGTCAAGCTGAACTCCGGTGTGGTCTACAAGGGTAGGTTCCCTCCACCCTCGCCGCACTAGATGCGGGTTGGTGAAGCACAGAGGATAAAGGCTGACCATCTCTCAACTCTTCGTATGGACCGCATAGGCGAGCTGCAGTCCGTAGACGGATATATGAACATTGCGCTCGAGAAGACCGAGGAGTATGTAAACGGTATCAAACGGCGGAACTACGGCGACGCTTTCGTACGTGGTAACAATGGTCGGTCTTCTCACCACTGTCCACACCTCCCAACCGACCTAATTAATGCCTTTTATAGTCATGTACATATCGGCAGAATAACTGGGGCCAGTATCGCACTACCATCACGTCAGAGTCGAGGGCAGCAATCTGTCGTCCGACACAGTCTAAATATTCTCAAATGCCACTGGACCTTCTAGTGTTTTTAGAGTTTACAATGTCGTATAACCATCCCTAAATAATTAAATTTCAGCCTCGCAGGGGTATCGATCATTGCTCAGCTTCCCCCAGTCCTGAACCGCATGGTTACCCACACTGTGAGAGATCTCAATTACTTGATACATTGGCATGGCCTGCATCGGCTGTGAGAGGGCATTCATAATGAAGTGGAGTTCTATCTCGTCCGGGGGGGAGGGGGGGGAAGGTGGTAGGTAACTACTGCGGCGGGTAAGGTTGTGGGTAGGGAACTCCGGAGACCACGGCGGGGATGGCAACATGAACGGGGCTCTGCGCCCGGTTGAACAGGCCAATCAATCGCCTCCCAACCGACGGCTCTAGCTCTGTCCCGTCCCGTGCGATCTTGACCTCTCGGTTCGAGTTCCACGGGTTTCGCAGCCCCCTTGTCCGGTAGAACGGTAGCCGTGCCGTCGAGAGCCACTCGAGCCGGAAGGGCTTGCCCCACGCTTTGGGCTCGCCACCGCCACCCGTGCCTTCCTGGCCGCTCTTGATGCTGCTGCCCGTTTCCCCACCGCTAACCGATCCGCCGCCGGAGCCGTCCTCGTCGCCCATACCTCCTCCGCCGGCGCCGGCGCCCTGGTCGCCACGCTCCGCCTCCCAGAATATGGTGCCCCTTGCCGAGTCATCAATAATACGACCCTTTGGCGCGAACTCGGTCGCCTCCGTCGGGATTGCCCTGGGCAGATCGCCATCGCTAGCTGGCTGTACCTTGGGCGCAAACTCGATGGCCTCGTCAGGGTCGTCAATGATCGGGGATACCATACGCGCATAGCCAAAGTACTCGCCCGACTTGTTTGCCGAGAATATCAGGTAGACATTTTCCGCACTCTGCAAAGCCAGGAGCAATCCATTTAGTCAGCCTGCGCATTCAATAACCAGCCCGAGACCCGGGATTTCAGTCGACCCTAGCCGCCAAGCACGCACCTTGAATGCCTTGTTCAGCGTCGCCTCGTTGTGAGACTGCGTCGCCCAGATACCCGTCCGGGCGCTCAGCTCGATGTCCTCGATAGTCAGACTCTTGAGGACGAAGAATCTGTCCCTCAGCGGATGGCTGCTCTCTACCGCAGGGGCGTTCGCAAGTCCATGTTCTCCGTGCCCCGATGTCGCCACCGGAAGGGGGTTTCTCGTACCCTCCTCTTCACCATCCTCTTCTCCCGTAGCTGTCTCTGCAGGAGCATCCCCTTGTGCGGTCGACGCGGCCGGCCCAGTCGGGGCCGTAAGTCCTGCTGGACCCTCGACCGTGCTCTTTCGCAGTCGGCTCACGAGTCGGACCGAGTGGAATTTGGAGTCGTGGAGTTTTCGCTGGGCGGCTATGCTTGCCTGCTCATCCTTGAAATTGGCAAAGGCGCAGTTGCTCTTGGAAATGAGGAACAGCGACTCCAGTTCTTCTGCCTCCTTACATACGTGATGTACCAGACTCATAAGGTCGGTTTGGGGCGGAAGATTTCCGATCCATATGGCATGGCCTGCGGATACCGATTCGTTAGCTCCATGCTCTCCCGCGAGCCTTCGGGGACAGGGCGAAAGGGGGAAAGGAGGCTTACCGCTCTGTCGTGGTTTCCGAGGAGGGCCACGAACTATGCTGTGCCGACCCTCGCTCTCGGGCCAAGAGGCCTGATTACCTTGGCCGGGCTCGGCAGGGGAGGCGCTGCTACCTACCTGACCGATGGCATGAGGTGGTGGAAAGACCTGTCTCGAGTCCATCTGTTGTTGCGGGCTGGACACAGCGTATTGCGCCAATAACGGCTGCGTGGGCCCCTGACCGGGGAAGTGAGCCGCTTGTGGATAATAGTATTGCGCCGCGGCGTGTGGCTGTTGGCCAACCATCACGGCATTTTGGTAGTAACCCATGTCGGCCCTGGAAGATATGCTTGCCGGGGCTGGTTGGGGGGCCATGGGTGTCGGATAAAAATGGCCTAGGTGGCCATGCTGCTGCGCCAGGTAATACTGTTGTGCCGGCACGGGGGCTGTAGCCTGTGTGCCGTATGGGGATACAGGGGACGACATGGCGATCGCGTTGTATCGCGTATGACCCTGGCCGTACGGCCCTGGCCTGTAGGTGCCTTGAGGTTGCGGCAAAGCTCCCATCATAGCGTTCATGTCGAACGGCTGCCCTCGAGACAACCCGTGTGGTTGTTGCGTCATATCGAGTTGTGACGAAAAGGCGTGCTGGGGACTGCCAGACTGTTGATGAAGATATGTTGGCGGGAGTGCGGGATGGCCCTCAACGATGACTCGGCCCGGCCCTGACCCTGCGGTGGAAGACGCCTGGAAGGCGCAAGTAGTTGGGTCCTGCTGGTCGTACTGTGCCGGGAGGCCGGGCTGGAGCGGCGTATCTCCCATCTGAGCGGAAAGCGTCGCGCGGGTACCCCGGTTGGTGTTTGCGGCGAGAGGACCAGTAGAGTGTGTGTCGAGCCTCCTGACAGAGCCACCAGAGCGGGCGTGGCGCGCAAATCTTGTCACTCGGGTTTGGCACACGAGAAACGGCGCGCACAGCGAGACAGTTGCGCCGTACGCAACTCGCAGGATCCGAGGGCCGTGTGTGTGCGGTGCGTCAAGCTAGGTAGGGGGAGAAAACCCTGGCCACTGGATGGCAACCGCGAGTCTGTCCCACCAGGAACAGGAGTGACTTGCGGAAAGGTGTCTGATGGCAAGATGAGGTAGAAAGACGCTGTCCAGCGAAGCCTCGGGGTCCTCCAGATACTTTTTCTTTTTAGCTTCTGGCTGATCCCCATGTTAGGCGTCCAAATGTAGCGGCAGGAACGAGCCCGACTAGTTGCTGTACAGGGCGGGGGAGGGGAGGAGGATTGGCCACTCGTTGCTCTTCAAGGTGCTGTCCAAGAGTCGCCTCCCTCTGAGCGGCTCCCGTGGAGCGGGATGACGCTCCCAGGAGAACCTGGAGGCGAGGTGATGCGTCAACAGTGCGGAGAAACCATGTGCTTCGCTGAGACCAACGTCAAAGAGGCGACCTGGTGCCGAACCAGTGGCCTGTGGCGCGCCGTTGCTGGGCTGAGCCGCGGGCGCCAGCCCGATAAGTGATAGATGCGGGTACGGAACAAGTCGCAATGAACCAGCGCCCCTAGCCGCACAGTGTGAAGGTTGAGAGCTCATCGGAGGGCTGGCTCTCTGCAGTGTTAGCATGCAGGGAGTGAATGTGCTTCGAGTCCCTGCCGAGAGGGACGTGGGAGCGGAGCGGAGTGGGTGGCGTGGATGAAGAACGAGGCAGTCGACTCGTCCCCTCTCCCCTTCCTGCTAGATCCGTATGGGCTACCCTTCGGGACATTTCCATGATTTCCTCTGCCGCAGATACAGACACCAGCCCGGCATCCCGGGAAGCTGGCCCCAGGATGAGTGACACCCGGCGAGCGGCAGGCCAGAAAAGTGAACACACAACGTGGCCAAGGATCTGCACTGACCATAAGGGTGGCCAACCCCTTGTAGGGCTCGGCACTCATGCTTCCCAAGGCACGAGAGGAGGCAGAAAATCTCCTGCGGGAACATATGTACCTCCGCTTGCAGGGTAAGAGGTCACCGAGGGTAGTGGCTGTGCGAGTGTAGAGTACTGTCCGGTATAGTACGAAATACACACGCCGGTCATGTGTTACTGCAACGAACAGCTGCTTCCTCCTCATGTATATCCTCTCGATACCCACAACCCTATTCGCAAAGTAGCCGCCCACTGGGGATGACAGGGGGAACCAAACGTTTGAGGGTTCGGGACAGGGACGGCGTAGCGGCAAAGTTGGAAGCGGAGAAGGGTGATGGTTCAAACGGGTAACGATGGGCACTCGCCTTCGCCACCTGCTGCCAGGTTGCCGCAGTGGCTTTCGAAGACTGTGCACAGAGCGATGCCCATCGGGTGGAGCTCTACCGTCTGCAGAGTGCAATACTCGACGATCTGGGCCTCCAAGATCAAGCACCTGCCGCATCAAGGGCCAACTCGCATTCCTCCCATTTCAGATCGAGGCCTGGCTCGTTTGGAAAAGTATCTGCGCATGTTTAGCGGCAGGATAATGCTCCTTGATAGGCCATGAAGAGGCACCTCTAAGACTTGTCGCCGCGAAAATGGGAGTCGTTGGGGGCCCAGAAGCACCTAGATCTCATTTTCTTTTCCTCTGTCAAATTTGTCCTCGGCTCAAGGCAGTGGACTCGGGTTGCTAAGGTCGCACCGATTGGGTCGTTGAGCTCCCCTTTCATTGGTAATAGCGGAGGTTGTTGCGCCTCCGCGTTATAAAGTAATAATAGTTGCAGCACGGAGCAAGCACGGAGCAAGCACGGTGGCTCCCCCATGACAAAAAAACAGGTACACCAAGATGTTCGAATGCAAGTCCTTTAGTCAAAACACGACCAAATAATTTGAACAAAGTACCAGAATATACCCCAAAGACATGAAAGAGTTTTTGCTAAATTTTATTTGAAAAGATCAAGTTATTGTGGTGCTATCTCAATTGCAATTCTTCCCTCAATAATGATTTTGGGAGGGGTTAAGGTTTTTGGTGTACCTGTTTTTTTGTCATGGTGGGTGGAAATGCCAGGTGTGAGATAAAAGATTGACCCGGGGTGATGTCATGGGGGCGATCTTGCTGGTCTGCCGTAGCCTCAAAAGGCGCAGGCAAGTCCCATATTCGGCCGGTTTTTGGGAAGACACGCCGTACTTGTACAGCCCTCTCCAAAGCAGAGTCCCTCAGTGTACTCGTACGTCAAAAAGCAGGGGAAGTACAGACTAGTCAATGGAAGTGGCCAATAGCCAACTAGCTTGAGCGGACTATGACGCCACACCCTCCTCATGAAGAACTCCCGCAGGCGCGTAGTAGGGGGTGCATGTAGCAGCACGCACGGCCAGCTCCCATCACGCAAAGAATCATCCATCGCCAGCGGAAACCAGGGAGCCGCCAATTTCACCCCACACAGCCAGCGGACCTTTTCTTCCGGTGAGAGAGAGGCACTTGGTGAAATCCTGCTTCAACAACAGATTAATTTCTGCTTGCATTGCACGGGTCTTACCGCACTGGCTTGCCTTGCCCTGGCCTACGCAGTTGAATGATAAATGCATCCGAACTCACTAATACACCAGAGTGCTTACTTGGCTGTCCCTGCGGTCGTTGCGGGTCTCGTCAAATTCATGCTTGGTTGAGCGTACAAAAATGCCCGCCCTTTCGCAAGTTCGCAGCAATCCGGGAGAACAGGTTTGTCTGAGCGAGTTCTATGCTCCCAGGTGAGTGCAGACCTGGCCCTAGCTTCCTCCTAATATACATAGCTGGATGTACAATCCGCTTCAGTCTTTCTTGAGGGGCAGCGTGACTTCCTGAATCCCATCTTTCGTGATGATCATCATCTGCAGACCGTCTCCAACCTCGATATGACGCTCCACTGCACCGTCGAAAGCGTCCTTGACAAGAGTCTCGACCTCGTTGCGAGACAACGGCTTGCGCTCACGCTCTTGGAGAGCGTGGCCTTCGCCGCTGCCAGGGATATACTGGTTCTTGAAGTTGACCTGGTTATCGAGAAAGGGCATTATCAAGCTTGCCGCTGCACCACCTGCACGGCACTGTTCCCGCTCGTAGCTGCCAACTGGATCGTACGAGTAGACTGCTCCCTTGCCCTGCTCATCCAGACCGCCCAGGATCGCATAGGCGTAGTACGGGAAGAAACGCTTCTGGTATAGGATGGTCGACAGTCGTTGCGCGCAAGCCTTCACGCTCATCGGCTTGCCATGGCGATATTGGTACATTTTGCAGATGGCATCGAGTCGCTCCTTCAAGGCCTCCCCGTCCGCCGCGAAACCCACCACCGAGAGAGCAATTGTCGCGTCATGCTGGTCTGCTGTCGTGCCGCCGATCTTGAACACTTTGGGGTGGTAGCGAGAATTGATGCTGTAGCCCGATGTCAGGCGGGTGTCGCCCGCCATGATTGTGAAGTCGGCACCTGCGATGGCGAGCGTCGAGCCGCCGTTGTCGGTGTAGCTATGGGACAAGGTTAGCTACTGGAGCTGCAATGCCGCATCGAACATATGCTCGTAGATGTGGGGGCAAGCTCTTACGGGTCAAAACGATGTTCCCGGGCACCTTCGGGCGCCTGGGCTCGTGGCGTGTCGCTGAAGGAGTAGTTGGGCCCGTTCATGATCGGGTTTTGGCTGAACATGGCCATGATGGCGCACCGTTTAGATTAATCGGAAATCGTATCAAGGTAAAAGGACGTATGTGCTTCTGCGACGGGCAGGGCGATGATGGGAGTTTGCAAAGGTAGGCGTGGAAGCTGTTGTTTGCTGAGCTTGCGCAGTGAAGCGTGAGGAAGGCTGAGGTGTTCGCAGTGGTGCCGTGCGCGTCAGCTGCAGCCTGATCTACCCTGAGCTAGCAGGAACCAGCTGCAGCAGCTCGAGCTGCAGCTGCCGATTGATGACTCAGCAAGGACACAAGGGTTCTTGGCCACGCCAACCAGCACTGGGCAAGCTGTTGGACAATTGCGAGCCGAATCTTTTTGGGGTTACTTCTGTTGTTGTCAAGACTGAAAGTGCTGCTCATCAGTGCCTTATTCAAGTTCACCGCAAATCGATCTGGCCAACATCATCATCGGGCGCGTTCGTCCAGCATACCCCAAGTTATAGGACTTTGGGGGGCGACCCTCTTAGACTATCGTCTGAGAAGCAGCTCCTATCACCTCGATCGGCGTCTTCCTGACCAAGCTGGCTTCCTGTCCTCGTCCGCTTGTCGGGTTCGCATTTGCACCATGGCTCGCGATGTCCGAAGCCGCGCTCTGCAGCGCATTGCGGCTCTTTCTGCCACAAGTCCATCAACGCCATTCGACAGGTCAGACCTTAGCAAGCTGTGTAAGGCTGCTCCCGGCCATGCACGCTCCAACTCGGCCATCAACGGCCACCAACCGCCGCCTCCTTCCAAACTCGACGTGGGCCGCATCCCCATGGTGAGTACCGACTGGTGAGCAGCTTCATGCTTGGACTTCGGCCCGCTGATTACATGCCGCAGACAATTAGCGAGTACGAGGTTCTCCTGGCCCTCTGCAAAGCTGCCCCGGTCCTTCGGTCTTCCCAGAGCGCCCAGAAGCTCTCTCGACACCTGATCCCATACCTCCAGGATGCCCACATCCAGGCCTTTGCGGCCTCGCCGTTTTTCCGAAAGATCGAGCCGTCCCCAACGGAGTCCCTGAGCTACCACGTCACTGCGGCCTTGCTGTCTTTGGGGGTCCACCATGCCGATGTGCAACAGACAATCTCTCACAATATTACCACGTTCCTCAGCACCTGCGCCCGCGCAACCGAAAGCGTCTCCCAGGCCGACGAGGATGACCCCTCGGCCCTGGAAGATGCGATCAGGACAGCCACCATCACCACGGCCCTTCTCGGTTTTCTGGATGCGACATGCGCGCAGGCTGAGTTCTGGCGGACCGGGGGTCGTCTGGCCCTCGTATCCCGCCTCCGTGACCTGCTATCCCAATCCTTCCTGGTCGCCGTGGAGACTGCCTTTTCTACGATCCGAAACTCGCATTCCCACGACCGACGCATTCGGGAGTGGAAGCGGTGGCTACGGCACTATGAAGACATTGGCCGCCCCCTAGGAGCTATGCTGCTTCAGCGGAGCTTCATGTGGCTTCTTGTTGCTGTGACGTCTCTGTTAGTTGCCGAGGAAGATGCCCTACGGGATTCGCATGTTCTCGATGTGCTCATGTCGGGAGTGGGCTTGCGCCGGCCGCTGACGTCGAAGAGCGGAGAAGCTGATTTTCGCTCTGTAGAGATCTACGCTACCGTTGCTATCGATCAAATGAACTACCTTGAGTCGAGTGCTGACTTTGACAGTCTCTCGCCAGCCAAGCAAAAGCTCGCCTTTGCCGTCAAAGCCTGCGTCCTGATCAGCTACCTCAATGCTTCCACTTTGAACGATGATGCGGCCGACAGCGATGTTCTCATGACCTGGCTTGAAGATACACTGGGGGATCCATCCGGTATGGCCGACGAGGAGTTGGCGTGTGCTGTACTGAAGTCCATGGCGTTGCTTTGCCGGGTGTCCTCTTCGTACGCGATCAATGTGAGCCGCCTCCTGCCTGCCTTCATTCTTCGCAGTGGGGCAAAAAGCCACATAGTCACTGTGGCCTCAAAGTGTCTCGCATACGTCTTGCAAATGCTCTCGAAGGACGTAGTCATCACGACTTTATACACTCTTGGCAATGTTCTGAGCCCTGGAAACCAGCACCAAGCTATCAATGGCGTTGACAGCGACTCCCGGCACGCTACACAAGATATCTCTCATCTCGGTGCGGGAAGACCATCTACGGGTAGTTCTCTATCTTTGCAGGGATCGGGCGATGAAGAGTTGTCAATGGTCCAGGGGAATGTGGTTCAGGCAATTTGTGAGATCGCCAGCACCTGCAAGGACGAGAAGATCACGGGCCTAGCTCAGTCAATGTTGGCGCAGAAAATTGTCAAATTCACCAGTCCCATCGACCCCAGGCTTGTGGTCGGAGCCGCTGCACTGGCACTCAATGGCGGTACATCGGAATTCCGGTATCTTCTAAGGGGATTGACTACTGTTGCACACGACGCGGTCGTCGAGAATAGGGAGGGAGTGTTGAATGCGGCAGGTTCCCATATCGTCCGTCCACTGTGCCGTAAGTATAAGACTAACTGGCTTATAGGTTATGAAAGCCAGAAACCACATCTCAGCGAACGTCCGACGGGACTCTCCCCTCTACGACATTTACTTGGAGCACTTGCTTGATGGTATCATCTCCCAGGGAGACGCCCATAGTCACCAGTTCCACCAGGCCAAGGAATCGGACGTCGAGCTGGCTGCGCGTGAGATTTCTCAGCTCCTCCAACCGCTGGCCGTGTTCATGTCGGCAAATGACCTCGCCTTTGATGACGCTACCGATGATGACACGCATACAATGCTTCGAGACGCGTGGTTCAACATCGTTGTCCATGGCTTTAACCCTACAACCGAGCGTGGCGACCAGTACGTGGACGAGCTGAGAATAATGGCCATACACTCGCCGCCACTGGTGTTGGAGAGTCGCGGAGAGCAGAACGAGAGTGACATTGAGCTGAATCCCATCCTGCGGAGAGGGGAAAGCTCGGATCGTGAATCTCTTCGGAAAAAGCAGCTGGCAGAGCAGATACCGCAACGAAGCAGTGAGATCAGGGGCCTTAGCTATCGAAAGGTTATATTTCTGCAAGCCGCACATCTCGTCGAGAGCCTAAGGGCGGACTCTGGCGACTGCACCAAGGCGCTATCTTATTTCCTTGAGCCCAGCATGCGACGGGGCGATGTCAGCCGCACCATGGATGGTATCATGAATGTCGTGATGGACAGGTACCTGAAGAAAACCCTCAGCGCGTCGAACCCGACCTTCTCGGCTCAGTACGCAGCGAGCCAGCTCGCCAAGATATTCTGCGGGTGCTGCCACCGGATAGAGCGAGTTCAGCAAGCAGCGTACGGCTGCGCCGATCGCTTGATCAGGGAGATACCCTCGGCTCTTTGCCAACGGTCTTCAATATTTGCTCTTCTTGAGCTCCTCTCGTTGATGTGGTCCAGTTGTCTCGAAGCTGAGACGGATCGCTACGAGCCTAGGACCACGTTTGAATCTGCGCGAGGGGACGTCGTTGTTGAGCTTTCTGACGACTACGAATTTAGGCTCCAGACGCTTGAGGCGCTGCACGCAAAGGCAAAGACTTGGTTGACAAGTGCCATCGACATTGCCCCTGCCGACGTCAAAGGGCTTTTGCAGACTTATCTCTCCGAATATGACGATGAAAATGCTTACGGCCATATGTCACTTGGACGATCTTTTGCCGTCGATATAGGATCCATTATCCCTTCGACTGACCAGAGGCTGTCATCGCTGGATATTCTGGGGCAATGCTCCATCAACACCGCCTCGGACTTCATGGCGCAGTACACAAAGCGCCAAGAATATCGGTACTCCGAGGCGTTACCAGATCACAGTCTGGAATGGCTGAGCTTCATGCGTCTCGATCGCAGGTCATCGTTTCTTCCCGCATCTGACAACGAGAGTGCCGATGCTTTGACGGCTCTAGCTCACATCGAAAGACGTATCCTCAGTCGGAAGGTGACCGCTCTCGCGGACGTGCGGGACATCCTCCGTCGTGCCGCCGCTCTCCTCTGTCGGAGTGAGCATGACGAATGCTCTATCGTGCACTATCTCGTCAGCATCCCCTTTGCCATGTTTACGAAGCAATCCATTAAGCTCGGTGTTTCTCTCTGGCTTGGGGTCATGAACGAAAACCCGAGAATGGACCCACGCATCTTGGCCGAGATTGCCCAACAGTGGGAGCTCAGTGTTCAGAGGAGGCGCGGGCTCTTCAGCGCCACCATCACGAATCCCGACCCTTTCTACCTCAGGGAGGAATTCGCCCCGAGCGATAGCGCTGCTCTTGCGAAGAGGAGGCAACATGTTCACGACGTGCTGGCTCCCCACACATGGCTTTTACAGTTCCTGAGTAGTCATTACAATGCGACCCGGCTTGGGAACCCGGACACTCACCATATCTTCCTCCGCGTTATGGACGTAACTCTTGATGCCCTCAGGCACTCGACACCTCATCCCATGGCAAGAGAAATCCGATTTCAGACAATTCTCCTCGGATTGAAGGTGCTCAAGACTAGCACGACGATTGGTGCCATTGCCCAGTGGCGACTGAAGGATTTACTTCTTTCTGCAGGTCTCGGGTGGTTCAACGCAGCGCCGCGTTGGTCGTTTGGCAGCAATATTCTGCAGCTAAGGACCGAGATCCGGCTCATTTCGGATGTTCTGATGGCCTTGAAACCCACAGCCCACATTGGCGCACAGGCTGTGGGGGGTATCAGGTCTCTCCTCTCGAAGGAGAAATTGTTACAACTCCTCCTTGAGAACGAGCAATCCAGATTGATGGTTTGGGCACACCCGCTAAATGAACCGCTAAGGTCTCAGCTGCCATCGCCATCTGCGCATACCCACAAGTCTACGATCGAAGTGAGTCCATTTCCCCTCCGTGAGGATTTCTTTCTCCTTTCGCTAACTAGTGACCTACCTAAAAAGGCCGCCATTCAACCACTCGTTCGAATAGCGTGGGCGGAAAGTCCGTCGCTAGCAGTGCATCTAACGGGTAGGTTTCAGTATCCTCGCATCCATAAGGAGGTTCGGTGGCTGCTGTTGAACTTTACGGCAAAGGCGGTCACCGAACCTGAAGCCCTCGCGGTTCTCATCGACGGCTCTCTGCCTGTGGATGTCAGCTTCCAGCTGAAGGTAAGTAATCTAGGCCAGGATTTGCTTCCCCAACCTCTTCGTCTAACAATGCCGAATTATAGTACTTGCTTTTCTGGGCCCCGGTTAACCCCATCACGGCGGTGACATTCTTCTTGCCAACATATCGGAACCATCCATACTTGATCCAGTATGCTATGAGGGCATTAGAAAGCCACTCTATTGATGTGACATTTTTCTATGTGCCCCAAATAGTCCAGACTCTCCGGTACGACGCCCTCGGCTATGTCGAACGTTATATTCTCGAGACGGCGCAGTTTTCCCAGCTGTTCGCCCATCAGATCATCTGGAATATGAAAGCGAACGCCTACAAAGACGATGACTCTCAAATTGTAAGTTCCGGTTTCCTACGTGCTCGGGGCACCGTCCTTTATGTATTTGCAGGAGCTCATACAGATATCACCAGCCCGATGCCATCAAGCCGACTCTGGATAAGGTAATGGGACACATGATTGACAGCTTCTCAACCGTCGATCGCGAATTCTTTGAGCGAGAATTTGCTTTCTTCGACGAGGTTACTGGCATATCCGGGAAACTCAAGCCATTGATCAAGAAGTCGAAGCCGGAGAAAAAGCAAAAGATCGAGGAAGAACTCCGGAATATCAAGGTTGAAGTTGGTGTGTATCTGCCAAGCAACCCCGAAGGCGTCGTGATCGGTATCGATCGGAAATCCGGCAAGCCGTTGCAGAGTCACGCCAAAGCCCCATTCATGGCAACCTTTCGCATCAAGAAAACTAAGGGTGGGGCGGAAGAGTCGGACGAAGCAGTGCTTGAGGGTGAAGGCAAAGCCAAGATCGCTGTACAGGAGACCACAGTCGAGGTGTGGCAGTCGGCAATCTTCAAGGTGGGCGATGATTGTCGCCAGGATGTACTGGCGCTGCAGATGATCGCGGCTTTCCGGGGGATCTTCCACAGTGTCGGCCTCGATGTCTTTGTCTTCCCCTATCGCGTCACTGCCACGGCTCCCGGTTGCGGCGTGATTGACGTCCTCCCCAACTCGATTTCCCGAGATATGCTTGGGCGCGAGGCCGTCAACGGGCTCTACGACTATTTCATATCCAAGTACGGCAACGAGGATTCACTCCGCTTCCAGCAGGCACGCAACAATTTTGTGAAGAGCATGGCTGCTTACTCGGTCATCTCGTTCCTTCTCCAGTTCAAGGATCGCCATAATGGCAACATCATGATCGACGATGCAGGACATATCCTCCACATTGATTTTGGCTTTTGCTTCGACATCGCTCCCGGCGGTATCAAATTTGAACGGGCCCCCTTCAAACTAACATCCGAAATGCTTGCTGTCATGGGTGGAGGCCCAGAGCACCAGTCATTCAAGTGGTTTGAAGAGCTATGTGTCAAGGCATTTCTCGCTTCTCGGCAATACACGGACAAGCTGTCGCAAATTGTGCTGTTGATGATGGACAGCGGCCTGCCATGCTTCAAGCCGGAGACAGTGACGCACTTTAGGGAGCGTTTTGTACTGGAGAAGAATGAGCGTGAAGCTGCCGAGTTCATGAAGGATTTGATCAAAAAGAGTCATGCCAGCTACTCAACCAGCTTCTACGACCAGTATCAACTCTTGACAAACGGGATCCCGTTCTGAGATATAACCTTTCCGGTCGTATGTATTTCGTATCATATAGTAGTAGTCTTAAAAGTTGAGACCCCCTCGTCTTGCGAAAGGTGATTCTCTATAAATTCTATCTAAAAGCTCCCGATGGCCGCCAGCTAAAACGCTGACACATGCTGAACAAGTGCTATCTATCTGACCTGCTGTTCCAGATGGGTGGGTAGGTTGTAGCTTGCGTAATCCACGTGGACAAAGGCCCTGTCTACAATTGGCACCGATTCCAGGACATACTGTAAACTCTCGCTATGTCTTGTTGTTAGTGTTGTAACAGCAAAGTGCATGGCGGTGCTAGGAGGGAATTTGGTACCTCAAATCATGACTATCTTTGAGCTCCGTGCTTGCGTCCAAAACAATGTCCACCTCAACGTTTAGCTTATCACCTGCATGGTAAGCCTGTAGTCCCTGTATTTGTTTGATCGTTTTCGCAAAGCGCATTGTAAGATATAACACTATAGCACATTGAATCAGTAAGGGTTCTGGGTCGCGGGTGGCAACGTAACGACTCACAGATGTTTCTCTGGTCTGCAGTCGCAGAGAAGCCCGACAGGTGTCTGATATGCTCATAAGATGTCTGGGACCAGTTGAAGATGACAATCATAGAAAGCAGGAGCCCGCCAAGAGCATCGAGCCACCAAAGGCGGGCGTAAAACCCAACTACGTCACGTTTAGCATGCGAAATACAGCACGATATGGGAAAACCATGCACATACCAATGGGAAAAGCGATAGAACCAGCATTGAATATCACATCTGTACTCGCGTCAGAAGCTCTGGAAACAGAAGTCAGTTAGGACCCGGGTCAAAGCTGCGCGCCTAGGTGATGAAGGGGGACGAACAGGGCCTGGACGCTTGAGTTGTTTACCAGTCGGCACCATAGCCAACACATTCCCTTGATAACGATGGTGCTTAGCATGATGGCGATAGCCGGAATGCCGCTAAGGGGGAAACAGGTTTAGCGAACGCACGGCTTTGCCAATCAGTGGGGGGGGTTGGGGGGTTCTACGAACAGCTCGATAATTTCGTGGTTGGGTGAGCCGAGACGAGCCAACGCCTCGATGGCAACCTGAACAAAGGAGGTGATCATGATAACGGAGAATACGAGCACGCCCAGCGGCTCGAGACGGCGACGGCCAACAGGGTACAGGTATTGGTCCTGCCTGCGGACCAGGAAGGTGGTGATCCATACAATGACGGTCGAGAGGAAATCAAGCATGGCATCGACCAAGCTTGCCAGGACGGACACCGAGGGGACCGAGGTGACAACAGCGATCTTCCCGGCCAACAAGATGGCGTTGGCGGCGAAGTTGACATAGATGGCGAGGGTGACAATGGGAGCGTCGCTGTCGACTTGGTCGTCTTCGAGCCAGGGAATTTCGGGTCTGGGCGCACACTCATCGGCGCCGTTGTCGAGATCTCCCTCCTCGCCCCCATCGGCGCGGTGACTGATGAGCGGAGTGGTTTCGGAGGGGCAATAAATACCCTTGGGGGTCCGCGTGACAACTTTGGCTCCGGACATGGGCGAGCGGGAGTAGGCTTCCTCGGAGATGGTGGCCGGGACTTCGACGCCGCGGAAGGCCGAGGCGGGCATGTTGTTGTACTCGTTGAGCAGGTCGTGGGGCAGGGACGAATCCAGCAGCCTGTCGATGTACAGATACTGCTGGACCAGATAGTTGACGCGCTCGTAGTACGCGCGCACATCCCCTTTCATGGTAGCCAGCTCATCTTCGGTCTTCCAGTAGCGCTCCCAGCGGTATCTAGGATTGCTGTTCCCGATCAGGCGCATGCTTCGCATATGGGGGCCGTTGAGGATGGCGCTCATGCGGCGCTCACTGCGACGCGACTCCTCAACCCCACCAACATCCTCGCCCACAGCCTCTTCCTCGTCTCGAACCGGCGGGGACGGGCCCAGAGAGCGCCCTCGGATCAACGATGCGAGTGCGCCATGGCCCTTTGGCGCAAGAGGCGGGTCGTCCTGCAGCAGCAGGAAAGATCCGCGCCGGAAAGGAGAGCGCGAATACGGAGGCGAGCTCATGGCTGCACGGCCACCTCGCTGCGCTGCGCTGAGATGAGCAAACAGAATGGCAGAAATATAGCAACGATGCTGATGGCGATAGTAGTGATTGATCAGTGACGGTAGTCGTGATTAGATTACGGGCCGCCGTGTAATTTTGGATACTAGCCAAACCGCACACCAACTTCAGGAAACCGGAGGCTGCCAACGGCGGGAGACCGTTTAAAATACCGAGGCTCAGTTAGTGGCCGTTGTTGTGCGTCTGGCCTGTCAGTTGTTCGGACTGCCGAGTCAGTCCTGACCGCGACTCAGGCTCTCTTGCCTCTTTCCCCCCAGGAGTGGTTGGGACTCCGCGTGCTGATGAGGTTTAAGCTCCGTGTTCTTTAGGTAGTAGGTAGTGAGAGAGCGAAACCGGATATTGCAGGCACACCGAAATTTGTCTCGGCCCGCCGTGCTGGGCCAAGCAAGCGATTGAGATTCAAGAACGCAAGCAACCCCACATTCTCGGCGCCGGATCCGAACGGCACGCTGTGATGTCATGCCGTGTTGTGGCTCATCCCGCGCATACGATCGAGCAAAACCCGGAACTGGTGCAGCCCCATCCCCCGTTGATCGTCTTTTTTTCTCCCCCGGAAACACCCCGCCGTGCCGAAACATATTTAAGCGTCCAAGGTTTACAGTCAACCAACCAGTTAAGCTGCGAGTCGTTGCTCTGCTGCTCTCCCCAGTTTTTTCGCGACTCGCGTCTCTTGTCCCATGTCGGCGACTCACATTGCCCGCCGCCCTGCAGGATAACAGCAAATGAACGGATCCGTAGTCCGTACCCTCTAGCTGCCCACCAGCAAGCAGCTCAACCCTACGCCGCGAGGCCGATTGATTGTCCGGGAATGTCTCAGGGGAAGACCCAAGCCACGGCCCTTGGCATCGAGCTCCCTGGCCAACAAAACCTCGACTTCAACACATCCTCTCCGGCCGAGACAGGTAGCAAGACCAAAACATCGCACATCCGACGGGCTGTGAGTCAAGTCAAGATGGCCGTGACGGCGAGGCGTGCATCTTCGAGGCCAGTTTTCACGCCTCTCCACTTTACGCCTCTCCAGATCGGCACAACTGCCCCCATGCGGGCATTTTGTCTTTCATCACCCTCCGTGCTCCGTGATCCGTGCTTCATACTGCACGGTCGTGGCGCCCAGTTCAATTTCATTTCTCGAGAGCGAGGAAATAAAAGGTCTTGCTGTGGCTCACTTCCCTCTTCCGTTTCTTGTTTCTCAAACAGTGGACGTGCCAAATGTCACCTTACTGTGCCATGGAGTTTGGCCAGGCCATGGCAGCGAAAGCGGGCCTTTGGAACAGGCGAATGTCATGTCGCGCTCAACCACGCGTGTTCCAAGCGATAGGTGGACAGGGGATGAAGGCCGGCCATCCCGGCGATCGATCACCAGCCGCTTGTGAGGTTGGCACGCTTGCACCCGCGTTGCCCATTTGGTCCCTGGCGCCCGGCTGGTGACCGGCGACCTCGCTCAGTTCGCCCGCTTGCCTGGCTTGCTGGCGTCGTTGACGCACCTGGCGTCCTGCGGAGATTTGCAACACGCAGCCCAACACAGACAACGTGTGCATTCCTTTGAACCAACCAGGCATTTGCGCTGCTGGGGCGTGCAGTTCGTGGCCCGGGCGACAGGAGTGTCCCAGTGCATCTTGTGGACAGAATCGCCTTATGCGCTGTTGTAGCGCAGCCCACAGCTTATGGATCCCTCTGCAGCTCGGTCGGGTCCCCGAGCAAGGGAGCGGTGGCATTCATCCAACAGGAAGCCGCTATTCTCGCCATTGTCAGTAGCGCCTTCACGCCTCTCCACTTCCGTAATGCTGGCGTGCCAAGCCTGCGAACCTGGGCTGGACGGAAAATAAAAATAATTCTTTGCCAACAACTGCCGCTCCCCCTTTTCCCTTGATTATCCAACCTGCCTCCGAGGTCGTGTTGCTGCTGCCTCTTGTGCTGTACGAGTCTCGTCTCGGGTTCTTAAACAATTGCTTGTTCCGGCTTCCAGTTCGAGTCTTCCGCCTGGGTCTTGAGGTGCATCGTTCCGGGCTGTGCTTCTCCATCCCTTGGCTTTCCCTCTTGGGTCTTCTTACGCCGCCGCCGCGCCCCCTCCCCTGATCCACCCGACCGACTGCAAATCCGCCCGGATCTGAGTATTCGTGCCCATAATAACTGGTAGCTTTTACCTGCTCTCCAACGCCGCCTGCGTCGTGCTTCGTGGCTTTCCGTCCATTCCATCACCACAACCGGTCCTCGTAGCACACGCTTTTTCTTTGGGCCTCCAGCGCCGCCGCCGACGCCTTGCCCCGACTTAATAAGAAGGTGGAAAAAACACCTAGCCCGTCATCCACGTCAACAGTCTCGCCTGAATCTTGCGCTCTATTTGGCAGCTTCTCGGTCCCGTAAGTGTAAACCTTCTCCCCCGTTCGTCCAATACTGGCAGGTGACAGAACCTTTGTCTGGGGTCGCTGTTGTCTCAGGGGCACATGCACTCTTGCAACCTTTTTGTGATATTTGCTTTCTTCAGCCATGGCCCAGCTCTTTCAATGCCGCCACTCGATAGTCTTTTTTTTTCTCTTTTTTTCTTCTTCAACTTCCCCTCGGCTCTCCGAGGAAAGGCCCGGCCCGATTGGACGAACTTCGGCCCCATGAGCACCGCAGCCACCCACATCCTTGCAGGCATGCTTGCTAACCCTTCCGTTCCAACCATGCAGCCTACCGACGACGTGTTGCGCTCCCGCTGAGAAACTCTCGGTGAACCGCCTTTCAACCGCCAGTCAAGTCTACCACCGCAGCCCGGCACCGTCTCCAATTCATATTCGAACTTGAGCCGCCACATTTGTCCAACCGAGAGTCATTGCAGTAGTCCTGACTCGGCGCCGGCAAAGCAGCGTGCTTTTTGGGCATTATCCCCTAATCACACGGTCCCTGACCACACAGCTATATGCCTAGGTTCTCAGTCGCCTTTGGCAGGCGGAAGTCGACCGCTGATAATTTTGACAATGCTTCCGCGGCAGCAGAACCCTCTTTCCGCGTTCTGGAGCGCTCCGAGGTGTCAACAACGGGTCCCTTTGATGGAGGCTTGAAGCTGGCTGCCAAAATACATCCGCCTCCGAGGAGGAGGAGCGGGTCGGTGGATGTCGCTATGGACGACAACATTTTCTCCGATCTCAAGCCCAACCGGTATGTGTAAGCAAGCTTTTTTTTATTCTGTCCCTGTTCAATTCTCTAAAACTTTTCGTCCAACGGTGCGCAACTGGACTTGGGCGAACTTTGGTCCCAGTCGCTAATCGCCAACAGCGGGAGCGGTTCTTCAAACACGATCAAGACCGTCTCGACCGATAACTCCTCTCGCCACAGCAATTCCTCGACGACACCCTCCTCGGCCGACTTGGGGAATCAAGATGAATGGCGAAGCACATACCGAAGGACGGGTGCAGCAGATATTCCGGTTCCCCCGATCCCAAAATCTTCTTCTGCCGGGTTTCTGAAGGCTGCCGGTCGAACATTTTCGTTTGGCGGACAAAAAAGACACATGCCGTCTATCCCTTCGACAGAGGAAGACCAATCAGCGGCCTCTGGCGAACCTGAGCTTTTCCAGGCCCCTCCATATGGTCGATCAAGAGCCACTACCTCATCAACCGCAACAACCGTAACAGCACCCAGGGTTGACGGTGATTTCGATCTCGACTTGGGTGGTGATTTTAGCAAGATTCTTCTAGGAAACAACGATAAGCGGGCGAGCGTGGTTACGGTCAAGGAGGATCAGCATGTGAGGCCAGCCTTGGCACCTCGTGCTCTGACAGGGTCTCGTACGAACCAGCCCTCGCCGATACAGATCGACAACGGTGCGAAGATTGAGGCTCCCCCTCACTCGTGGACCAGTAACCATTCGAACGACCAGCTTCTCAACTCGGCGAGCCCGCCATTGCCACCTCCGGGCGACGAGAATGCACCGCCCCCGGTTCCTCAACACACATCTGCCCTGTCTGGTAATACGGTCAGATCTGCTGCAGCCTCTAGAAGAACTGGGACTCGGAGGCCTTCGTTTGGACATCAACAGTTTGGCAACGAGCAGGGGGAAGGTGAAGACGAGGAAGAAAGGTTACTCAGGGATTCTCTCTCCACTGTGACCAGGTTTATGGGCGGGAAACAGCAAACTGCTGCGGGTGGCGCTCCATCCGTCTCCAGGTATCGGAGGAACGAAGATTCTACCCATGACGACGATGACAGCCTATTCGACACGAGTCACACGTATTCAAAATCTGGAGGCCGCTTTGGATCTGAGAGGTCCAGCCCGCAGCAAGGCCACAAGGTGATGACCCCCGCAGAATTTGAAATGTACAGAAGGGATAAGGAGCGTCAAGATAAGGAGAGGCGGCAAGATACATTCAGTCACCGAGCAAAGCCCGACGACGACGACGACGATAATTATGAAGAGGACGAGGATGATTTGGAAAAGGCAAAGCAGCAGGCGAAGCAGAGGCGAAAGCAAGAGGCGCACATGTCTGTCTACCGACAGCAGATGATGAAAGTGACTGGAGAGTCGGCCAATGCGCCGAGCTCCCGCCCAGGCCTCCAAATCTCGTTCAGCGCGCCGAACCTCCCAAATCTACCGGGTCTAAACACTGGACCTAGCCCGGAAGCCAATACGGCAGACAATTCAGACGAAGACGAAGAGGTTCCCCTCGCCATCCTTGCCGCCCACGGCTTTCCGGGTAAGAACCGAGCCCCAACTCGTCTCAGCACCATGATGTCCAATCCCAATCTCCGTGCTGCTCAACAACCAAGTTATCAAAGGCCATCGTCAGCTATGGGCGACGGTTCCGGGCCGGCGAACCCAAGACTTCCCGCTTTCGCCAGAAACCTCCCACAGGATCCATTCCTTGGTGCCGGTCTTGTCCGCAACAATGTCCGCGAGAGTTTCGCCTTTGGTGGTGGCTCTGCAGTCCCTACACAATCCGGTGGCTCGGTACCACCAGGCGGCTTGATTGGCGTGATTGCTAATGAAGAAAGATCCCGCGCTTTGAGACGTGGAAGTCCCCATGTCGATGGCCAAAACCCTGTTCCAAACGCAATCCCCTTCGATCCCGTTGGCGGTATCCCTTCGCACATGATGTATCAAAACAATGCCACGCCTTCCCTTACGCCGGGTGACCAGGCGCAGATTCAGATGACGCAACAGATGCAGCATTTTATGCAAATGCAGATGCAATTCATGCAGATGGTGGCGGCCCAGAACGGGAACGGCCCCCCTATCGGGGGAGGCCACATGGCTGCACAGTCAATGGGTAACCTCAGCGCCATGGGTGGCATGGGCGGCATGCCGAGTATGAGAACATCTACGCTCGGTGTACCAAGTATGGGTGGTCCAGAAATGATGCGCCATTCTTTTATCGCAAACGACTCGATGCTTGACCTACCGAGCGCGCGGGGAGACACACATATACGTACGATGAGCATGGTTCAACCGAGCTCAGCCTCTTGGGTTCAGTTGCCCCAGAATCCCGGGTTCGCCCCTTCGATCCGTATCCAGGGCGGTGGCTATGCACCATCCATTGCTCCATCTGAGCGGAGTAATATTGGCCTACCAGGTCGTTACCGACCTGTATCGCATGTCCCACCGCCCCATCCTATTGGAGTGGGACATTTACGAAAGTCCTCGACTATGTCAGCAGCAATCCCACCCAATATCTCGGTCACAAAGTCTGGGAGCGCCTCAGACGATGACGACGAAGAGGGCTGGGAAGCTATGAAGGCTAAACGCGACAAAAAAAAGAATTTGTGGAAGACAAAGAAGAGCATTGGGAGTGATATTGGGGCTTTCATCAGATAAGGTGTCGACCCCCGAGACCCGCGGATTTAATCTAAGATTTGGATATCGGATGTTGGAAAACGTGGCGGCTAGCTAGCTAGCTCATTGCATCGGGTTTACGGGTGGTCGGCCGCGTCAAAATAGTCGAGGCACTTGAGGAGTTGCTTCGAAACGATTTACGATAGACATAGTCCAACACATAATTCTAGTAATAGTTGAGATGTATGTCTGAAACAGTTGGGCAATTCTTGATGGTAATCGATACCTACCTTGTTGTTTTTACCCCTGTCCAGCCATTGCCCGTCGACCCATTTTCTTTTATTATTTTTCTGCTCCCCGAAGCTCAGTTGATCTCCCCGGCAGCCCAGCCCTTTCGCTTCACTGCCATCTCAACTGCAGCAAGACCCCAGTCCTCGCCATGGTTGTGGCTCCCGGGAGCTAGTCCTGCCCTTGCCTGCGCCTGTTCATCGCTCAGAACGGTGAGGACGCCAAAGATTACAGGTAGACCCGTGTCCAACGACACACGCATCAACCCTTGAGACACACTATCGGAGATGTATTCAAAGTGCATTGTCTCGCCCTTAATGAGGACACCAATGGCGATCAGGGCATCGAACGGCCCGGTCGAGGATGTGGTAGAGGCAGGGAGAGACGTGAGATCAGTTGTTGAGCTGCCCAGCAAATCACCTGCTGTGCCGCCACCAGTGCCGGACGATGCAGACTGTACTTGGGAAGCCGAATAGAGACTACAGAGTCGCTGGGCGTCAGTACGACAAGGGAAGGTAGAAAACAGCACGACGCACCGCTGGACCGCAATTGGTAGCTCCCAGGCGCCAGGAACCGACTGCACTACAATGTTCGACTCCTGTACCCCGCATTCGAGGAGCTTGGATTTGGTTCCAGCCAGCAGAGCCTCTATGATAGCATTGTTCCATCGTGCATGGACAATGCCGACGCGCAAGCCACTGCCATCGTGATGGACCGGAGCAGGGCCTTTGTTGTGCATACTGCCACACAGAGGATGAGGTGAAAGTAATTAGGTTGTGGTGGGTAGCGAATGAAGGAGTCTGGATCCCTTCGATAACGTCAAACACTCTTGAGCTCAAACGCGCGGGGGGTTAGCTTTGATGTATTCGTGTATGTTAGGTGGGAGGGGGTGTCCATGAGGGGCGGGCATGGAGGGGTCTTTGGAGTTGTCCGTTGCTGAGTCAGAAGGCTGGTGATCCCCACGTAGAGCTAGTCAGTGCGCATAATACCTACCTGTAGCTCCTGACTGCTTAGTCTCCAAACTCGACGGTCGTTTTTCTATTTGTAACCATACCGTAATTCAATTCTTATAGCATCTATTGGCAGTCTCTTATTACCTAGACTGTTTCTCAGCTCTCAGTATGTCTCTCTGCCCTGCCCTCGTTTATGCCATTTCAAGGTCATGTGAGAGGTCTGAAGACTCGTCAGGGTTACCCCTTTCTTCCACTTTACTTTAGGCCTACGTACACCATCATGAAAACAGGGCCCAGAAGACGTTGATCTGATGCAGCATTTCCTCTAGTGACGCCGGCAGCACACTCTTGTGGATTTCGAAGGTCCTCAAGCAATAAAGGAGCCGATGCCTGCTGCGATAGGCCGTTCTGCTGGGGAGTCACGATGGCTCCTTCCCCCCACAAAGGAAACCGCCGAGCTTCGTAGCTTCCCTCGGGAACTCGCCAATTTACCGTATAATATGGCAATATGAATTTTTAAGGGCGGGGCTGAGGTGGCTTCCATGTGTCCCCGGGTTCGTCGTCTTCCACACGTCCAAGTCTCCTGCCCACATGTATTATGCATTCATCAAAAGGCCAATGATTACATCGCTCCGGGAAGTATCCTGTCGGATTTGGGGCGCTATATTTACTGTCCACTATGCCCATCTCCCCATTGCCCGAAAGCGATGCTCGCCAACTGGGAGCTACGCTGGCTATCACAACCCCTGTTGTTCTTGTAAAGGAGCTCCTGGACAACGCTCTTGACTCCGGGGCAACCGCCGTGGCCCTTTTCGTCTCCTCCAACACGGTCGACCGAGTCGAGCTCAGAGACAACGGTCATGGAATCCACCCCAGTGATTTCGAGGCACTGGGCCGCTCGGGATGCACCAGCAAACTCACATCCTTAGATGAACTCAGAACAGTCGGAACTCACAGTCTGGGCTTTCGTGGAGTAGCATTGGCCAGCATCAAAACCCTTGCAACCGTTACAGTAACAACGAGAACCTCTGGCGAGGCTTTCGCGGAAGTGCTTCGCCTCATGGATGGTGGCGGCATCAGAAGAGAAGGGCGCAAGGGTAATCCTGTCGGCACTTCTGTCTGCGTCGCCGAATTATTCGCCAAGATTCCCGTCAGACGACGCTCGGCCATCAAGGAGGCCCCTAAAACAATCAGCAGCATCAAGGACCTTCTGCAGTCCTATGCATTTGCTAGACACCAAACAAAGATAGTGTTCAGGGTGTTGGAGAAACCAGAATCAACATGGTGTTACATACCAAAGGTGGGCAGCAGTGTCAGGGAGCCAGCCAGCCAGCTGTTTGGTCCCGATATTGCATCTCACTGCCGTCTCGAGGCCTATTCCAGCAGGGACAACGAGGCTGAAGAACGCTATCAAAGAAACAGAACTAATCCTCCCATATCCTTTGAGGGCCTCTTTCCACTCGCAGGGGTAAATCCAAAGAAGCTCCTCGGTGCATTCTTTTCGGTTGACTCGCGCCCGCTGTCGTCGAGCCGAGGCATAGGGAAGAAACTCCTTTCCATTTTTCGGACACACTACAGCCAGTCTGCCCCCCTGGTGAGACTTAACAGAGCGGCGAAGCCCATCTTTATACAGCTTAACATCGTGTGTCCGCCAGGCAGCTACGATGTCAACGTTGAACCGACAAAGAATGATGTCTTATTCGCGGACGAGGAGCTATTGATTGGCCATTTCAAGCGGTTTCTCTCGTCTATCTATTGTCGAAATGAGGATGAAGCTTACAGCAATCGAAGAGGCGGTATTGAATCACCACCCCCAAGCAGCTCTGCTGCTCGAAAAAGCAATGTTTCGGTACATATGAGCTTTCCTTGAACCTGACACTGGGCCTGGGCTGACGTATCAAGGAACTGCGTCGCGGATGGACTGTGGACATGTCCGGAGCCGTTGATACTATCAGCGATGACGGTGGTGGTGACGATGGTGACAAGCAGCATTCGGCTCTTTGCGAACTCGATGAAGATGGCCAACCTCAGCCTTCCGATGGTGACAATGCTGAGCCACCATTAGAAGCGCTGAATCCATGGTCCATTGCCATGCTAGCAGCCCCACGGCACCCGCAGGTGTCGCATACCCCGAAAGCCATTCCTCAGAGACATCGCGATCGGTCAGTGTCACCAGCAACGTCTGTTGACATATCCGAAAGTCCACTAGATTTGGGCAGAAGAGCATATACCACCCGTGGTCCTAGGCATCGCCAACGCCATTTTTCCACCGAGCAGTCACCGGACAGGCCGGCAAGAGGTGTTCCCGGTGGTCCGTATCGAAGACCGATGCCGGTAACAGGCGATACTGCAGATCAGAGGCGGCGGGCTGCCGGATTCCGTGGTCCGGATCCCTCTCAGCAGGCATGGGTAGGGGGTCGGTCTATTCCAAGCAGGGCTATGTCTCAACAGCATCGACCGGGGCCTTCCGAGCTTATTCAAACCACGCTTTCATTTGGCAACCAAGAGAGTTCTCAACGGCAGCGTGAAACTGAATACCAACGATCTGATCAGCTGGGAAATTCATCCCCTCCACTTGCAGGGGCTCCTATGATAGAGCACTGCCATGATGAAATGCGTGTTGGGCTCACAGGGCTTAACAACGAGAAGGTTAATGAGAAGCACGCAAGGCCACCGTCTCGGAAAGAGCTCCCCCTGAGGGCTATTCCAGGCAACCCACGACATCGGACGTCGCCTGCCGGTGGTCTGCGAGAAGTAAGAGATGCACCAGTAGACGTGCCAATGGAAGAACCTCTACGAAGGTGCCTACCAGCCGAGGACAGAAGAGCTCACTTGATCAAAAGGCAACGCTCTATCGCACAAGCCCCCGAGAAGAGATTCAGACGTCTCCGGACAGATCTTCTGCCGCTGGAGGTGACACCGTGCGGGTTTGAGACGCGCTCCCTTGCACTGACGCTCAAAATCGATACCTGCCTGTTATCGGCGAAGCTGTCGGCACGGGAAACGCAAGTGGATGTCGGGCTAGGAACCGGTGACCTGAAAAGCTTTTTGGAAGCCGGGCATGTGGCACTTCTTGAGCGCCAGATATCGACATTTCTGTCAAACATTGGTATTGCAGCGTCTACCTTAGAATTCAAGTCCCCCGGGTCACCTTGGGAATGAATGGTCTTCGCAACAGATTTGCGAATACTGTTTTGGGACACACGCAAAAAAAAAAAAAAAAAAGCAAAAAAGTGATGTAA
>Ga0247770_1000126_pt1 | contig 68281 bp, 60 predicted proteins | sample UWRJL136409B6_FD_179943 | JGI IMG/M metagenome (GOLD analysis project Ga0247770, IMG submission 179943) | Plant litter microbial communities from Arlington Agricultural Research Station in Wisconsin, United States - UWRJ-L136-409B-6 | ecosystem: Environmental > Terrestrial > Plant litter >...
GGCGCGGGCGGCGGGGTACGTCCCCATGTTCGGCAACGTGCCGCTCCAGGGCGAGCACTTCGTGCGGATGGACCTGGTGCGCGGCGACCGGTTCGATCCATCGCACCCTTCCGTGCTGATCTTCGCGCCGGTGGACGGGCGGCCGGCGCTGGTGGGCGCGGCGTACGCGTACCTGCACCCCACCCGCGACGCGATGCCCGAGGGGTTCGACGGCGCGGCGGACCCCTGGCACACGCACGACGACCTCACCGACGTCCCGGGGAAGCACCTGGTGATGACGCACCTCTGGCTCGTCCCCGCGCCGGACGGGCCGTTCGCGCGCTACAACCCGTCGCTCCCGTTCCTGGCGGCCGGCCTCGCCCCCGTGGCCGTCCCGGCGGACGCGGCCGGCGCGCGGCGCGTGCGCGAGGTGGCGCTCGCCCTGGCGCTGGTGACCGCCCCTCCGCGGGCGCTGGAGAGGGCCGAGCGCGCCGCCGGCCCGGCGCTCGCCGCCCGGCTGCAGCCGCACCGCGACGCCATGCTCGCCCTGCTCCCCGCAATGAAGGCCGCGCAGCGCTCGAACGACCGCGCCGCCTTGGACCGCCTCTCCGCCGACGCCGCCGCGCGTTCGCGGGCGCTGGTAGCCCTCTACCGCGACGCCGCCGGCTCGTCGTGGGCGCGGCGCGCGGTGGACCGCGAGCTGGCCCAGTTCTTCGCCGAGGAGCACGCGCACGGCGGCTGAGCGCGATCCAGGCCGCGAGACACGGGAAACACCGTGTTTTTGCACGGATTCGTGCACAAACATGTGACGGGGCGCACCGGACCGGTGCGCCCCGCCGTTCGTTCTCCGCCGATCCCGATCTCCTCCCGCGCGGCGTCGAGCCCGCGGGAAAATCCCGGGAACGGCGGTCGCGCGCCGGCTGGTGGTCAGCCGGCGCGCGTTCGGTCCAATGGGGCGCTCCGGAGGCCGGAGTACGCCCGTCCCGCGATGACGAGGGTTACTCGTCGATCGCGACGACGTTCTCCGCCCGGGGCCCCTTGGGGTCCTGGATGAGGTCGAATTCCACCCGCGCGCCCTGCGCGAGCGACTTGAACCCGGACCCCTGGATCGCCGAGTGGTGGACGAAGACGTCCTTGCCGCCCGCGTCGGGCTTGATGAAGCCGAAGCCCTTGTCGTCCATGAACCGTGCTACAGTCCCCGTCTCCCGTGCCATCGCGTCCGTCCCTGTCGTGGTAAACACCCTGGTCCCTCCCTGACGACCCGCCGTTTCTGCAAGGACTGTGCTCTGATGGAGCGGCGGTCGTTCCTTCCCGGTTACAAACCCTTGCAAATCGGCCCGCCAGCAACGTATTTGGACGGGTGATCCGCCTCCCGCGATCCCCCGATCTCCCAGTGCTGACGCCATGTCGACCCGAATCTCCCCCGCCCGCTCCGCCGCGTTCGTGCTCTTTCTGCTCGTCGCGCCCATTTCTCTCCCCGCGCAGGCCGGATCGCCGCCCGCGACGCTCGAGGAGCGGATGGGCGCGTTCCTCCGCGTCGTGGGCGAGGGCGCGCGCGACAGCATCGCGGCGTACTTCCCCCGACGCGGCGACTGGCTCTGGGTGCACCGGAACCTGGAGAGGCCGAAGAACGCCCCGGCGGCGGGCGCCTGGCGCTTTCGCGGCGACGAGACGCCGCGGGCGATGAGCGAGGGAGGACCGCTCTGCTGGTCGTTCGATCAGCTGCGGGGAGATGTCGGACCTTATGAGGGGGCCCTGGGGTCGCGGGCCATCATCACCCGCAAACGGTGGCGGCGCGTGGGCGACACCCGCTTCGTCCCGCCCGGCGAGTCAGCGCGGTCGCCGGCGTACGTGGAGTGGAGGCTGGAGGACGGCGAATGGGTGGTCTCGGGCATGGGCGACGAGCAGATCTACCAGCGACCGCGCGAGCCCGTCCGTTACGAGGTCACGCGCGACCGGCGCGCCAGGCCGGACAACGGCGTCTACGCGGCGGGCGCGGAGTGGCACGTCAACAACGAGCCGATCGCATACAACGGGCATTACTACGTCAAGTACGGTCTCCCCCGCTCTCTCGCCGCCCACGAGATCGAGCGGGTCGGCACGCTGGAGGGCGTCGCGGTCCACGCGGAGGCGGGGAGCGAATGGTTCGAGGTGCTGTACGTGGCGGTCGGTCCCGGCTCGTACCACCCGTACCAGGGCTCCGGATCGCACCGCTGCCGCTGACGCCGCGGACGGAGCCCGGACACGCGCCGGGCTCCCTCGCCGTCGCCGCGCGAGGAGCGGAGCTCGGCGATGCGGATCGGCACCGCGCCACGACGAAAGGAGGCCCGCCGGGTGTTCGGCGGGCCTCCTTCGGTTCGTCCGCGGTCGATCCGCCCCGGTCAGCTGCGGCCGTAGCGGTCTTCCAGGCGGATCAGGTCGTCCAGCTCGGGGGTGGAGACCTCCAGGATCACGGAATCCTCCAGCGCCTCCACGCGGTGCACGTCGCCCGGACGGACGGTGATGCACTCGCCGGGCTCCATCTCGAAGTCCACGCCGTTGAAGTGGTACAGCAGGCGGCCGGACTGGAGGTACATGGTCTCCATCTTCCGCTCGTGCTTCTGCAGCGAGAGCGCGAAGCCCTTGGTGACCTCCAGGATCTTGCCGGCGTAGCGGTCCTCGTGCGCGTACCAGACCTCGCGGCCCCACGGCTTGTCGACGATCTTCGGCTGGGCGCGCGGCGGCTGATTGCTCATAGGTCGTTCTCGGTGGAGTCGGTCGGAGATTCGGATGCGGTTGGGTCTGGGAGGGAATGTATGATGCGCGGCGCCGCGCGCCAACGGGCGAGGATGTTTGCTGGCGCTCCCGCGCCGCCCGCCTATCTTGCGGACCCCAGGCGGGACCGGCGGAAGACCACGCTTCTTCCCGGAGGACGGGCCGTGAGCCGGACCGACGCGCGGCGGGAGATCGCGGCCGACTTCGGGTTCATGCACGCGATCAACCTCGCGCTGCTGGCCCTGATCACGCTGGCGCTGTGGCCGCTCGCCCGGCTCCCGCTCGCCTTCTCCCTGGCGAAGGGCTTCGGCCTCTTCTTCCTGGTCGTCCTGGCCGCGTCGATCCTCCTGCTGTGGATCCAGCGCGCCCTCCGCGTGGACGACGAATCGCACTTCGACGCCTTTCTCCTCTCCAACCTGGCCGTCAGCGCCGCGCTGCTCGTCGGCTGGGCGGCGTTCGCGGCGCTGGCGGTGCGCCACGCGGCCGGGGGCGCGCCGGCGTGGCTGGCGGCGATCCTCTGGGCTGTGGGGCTGCTCACCTGCTGGATGGCGTACGGGCTGGTGAGCGTCTTCTACTCGGGCACCTTCTACCGCTACACGAACCTCCCCCTCGTGGCCGCCGCGTACCTCCTCTTCGCCCTCTGGCCCGCCGCCGCCCGCTTCCTCGTCGGCTGGTTCGTCGACCTCTGGTGATCGGAAAAGAAGGGGACAGGGTACAGGGGACAGCCAGCGGATTCCGTGCGTGGCGCAAACCCGCCTCTCCGGATAGCTTGCGCGCCGGCGCGGCCGGTCCGCGTCGATCGATCCCGGTCCAGCTCGCGGTGAGGCTTCCATCAGCGTCTCGACGGTGCACGCCATTCGGATGATCCCACGCCGGCGCGGCATCCGGCGGAGCGGACGGGCGTAGATGTGGATCCTGTTCGCGCTCTGCTCCGCCGTCTGCTCGGCGGGGGTGAGCTTCTCGCTCAAGCGGGCGGTGGCGCACGGGGGCGCCGTCCTCTCCACCGTGGCGTTCCGCGCCTTCGCCGGCGTGCTGCTGGTGGTGGCGGTGACGGCGCTGGGGGCGTGGCGCGCGCCCACGCCGGAGTACTGGCGCGCCGTGGCCATGGTGATGGTCCCCGAGGTGCTGGGGATGCTCTTCCTCACCCTCGCCCTCCGCGCGGGCGAGCTGTCGATGGTGCAGCCGCTCTCCGGCCTCATGCCGCCGCTGGTGATGGTCGGCGGCGTCCTCTTCCTGGGCGAGGTCCCCAGCCTCCCGGCGGCGGCGGGCGTGGCACTGGTGACGGCCGGCGTCTACTGCATCGGCCTGCGCCCGGGCGCCTCCGCCATGGAGCCTATCCGCGCGCTGGCCCGCTCGCGCGCCAGCTGGTACATGGTAGCCTCCGTCTCCGCGTGGAGCCTGGCTACGCTGGTGCACCGCGTGGGCGTGCAGGCCGTGGGCGCGCTCCCGTGGGCCGTGACGCTTGCCCTGGGATCCGCGCTCGGGCTGGCGGTCGCGCTCCCGTTCCTGGCGTGGAAGACGGGCGACGCGGGCCTCCCCGACGACACCCGGCCGTGGGCGCGCGCCGTGCTCCTGGCGGGCCTCGCGTACGCGCTGATGCAGGCGGGGCTGCAGACCGCGTTCGGGATGGCGCAGGCCGGGTACGTGGCCGCCGTGTCGTCCACCAGCATCCTGATCGCCACCATGCTGGGCATCGTCGTCCTCCGCGAGCGCTCCGCCGCCCGCACCCGCGCCGCCGGCGCCGTCCTCGTCTGCGGCGGCGCCGCGATGATCGCCGCGTTCGGGTGATCTCACGAGGATCCGCATTTGTTTGTGCATTCCGAGCTGAGCCCGGAGTGTCATCCTGACGGGGCCTACGCGACTGAAGGATCTATCTATAGCTTAGGCCTCGATGCCTTCGTGAGGCGGGCTCTGGATCCTTTGGCCTGCGGAAGCTTGTGCCGGCGGTTCCGCGTGGCCGGCCTCAGGATGACATCGGGAGGAAGCGCACAGTGGGATACGGCATCGGTATCAGGATCCTGATCGGTTGATCCTCATCGGTTGATCGAGATCGGGGGATCGAGGTCGGTGGATGATGATCGCGGGCGGAACGCGGATCGCGGGGGGTGATGTGTCGTGCGGAGGATGCGGGCGGTCGGGCGGACTCGATCGGCCGGCGGTGAACCAGGGATGATGGAAAGAGGGACGATGGCGACGACGACGGGGCAGTTTCCGGCCGAGACCAGCGCGGACGGCGCGTTCGTGCGGCAGAAGTACTCCATCCGCGACCGGATCACGGCGGACGGCTCGTCGGGGTTCCCGGCGGAGGCGGGGCGATATCACCTCTACGTGTCGCTGGCGTGCCCGTGGGCGCACCGGGCCCTCATCGTCCGCAGGCTGCTGGGGCTGGAGGAGGTGATCTCCATGTCCGTGGTCGATCCCATCCGCGACGAGCGCGGCTGGGCGTTCCGCGAGGGGCGCGGCCACGGCCCGGACGGCGTCTGCGGCTTCGAGCACCTCTCCGAGGCGTACCTGCGCACCGATCCGTCGTACACGGGGCGCTACACGGTGCCGTGCATCTGGGACCGGGAGACGGGGCGGCTGGTGACCAACAACTATCCCGACATCACCATCGACTTCGAGACGCAGCTCACCGCCTTCCATCGCCCCGGCGCGCCCGATCTCTATCCCGAGGCGCTGCGCGCGGAGATCGACGAGGTGGCCGAGCTGGTCTACCACGACGTCAACAACGGCGTCTACCGCGCCGGCTTCGCCACCTCGCAGGAGAAGTACGAGCAGGCGGTGGACGCGCTCTTCGCGCGGCTGGACTGGCTGGAGGAGCGGCTGGCGTCGCGGCGCTACCTGGTCGGAGGCCGGCTGACCGAGGCGGACGTCCGGCTCTTCACCACGCTGGCGCGCTTCGACGCCGTGTACGTGGGCCACTTCAAGTGCAACCTCCGCCGGCTGGTGGACTACCCCAGCCTCTGGGGCTACGCCCGCGACCTCTACCAGACCCCCGGCTTCGGCGACACGACGGACTTCGACCACATCAAGCGGCACTACTACATGACGCACGACCAGATCAACCCCACCCGCATCGTGCCCAAGGGGCCGCTGGTGGACTGGACGGCGCCGCACGACCGCGCCCGCCTCTCCTCGTGAGCGCGTCCGAGGTCACGCTCCGCGACGCGCGCCCCGACGAGCGCGCCGCGGTGGCCCAGGTGACGCTCCGCGCCTACGCGGAGCTGGCGGAGGTGATGGAGCCGGAGGCGTGGGCCGGGCTGGACGGCGCCGTGCGCGCCGCGCTGGCCTCCGACGCGCCCGCCGAGCGCATCGTGGCCGAGCACCGCGGCGCGCTGGTGGGGAGCGTGATGCTCTTTCCGCCCGCCGTGGACGCGTACGAGGGGCTGGCGGACCTGGCCCCCTGGCCGGAGCTGCGCCTCCTGGCCGTCTCCCCCGACGCGCGCGGGCTGGGCGTGGGCCGGCTCCTGGTGGAGGAGTGCGTCCGCCGCGCCCGGCGGATGGGCGCCGCCGACCTGGGGCTGCACACCTCCCAAAGCATGCGCGTGGCGATGGAGATGTACCAGCGGATGGGCTTCGAACGCGCGCCGGAATACGACTTTTATCCCCGGGACGGCGAGCACGTCCAGGCCTTCCGCCTCCCCCTCGGCTGACCCGCGATCGACCAGGGCGATCCGCGTCGATCGATGTCGTTGGGGATCAACCCGTTACATGAATCGGCGCGGTCGGGCACTTGTGCGGCGGCGGCGTGTACTTAAATTGGAAGGAACTCTTCCAATATCGGTCGCGGCGGAATGGTCATTCGGCCGCGCGGGAAACACCGGAGGCCGCCGTGGAGCAAACGACCGACGAGCTGCAGAACGCTGACGGGCTGATCGGGACGCTGTTCACCACTCCCAAGGATCTCCGCCACCTGGCCGAGCAGGCCCTGGGGCAGCTCTTCGTCCCCGTGGAGGTGGTGGTCGCCGACGCCGAGCACGCCGACATGGTGCTCCGCCCCGCCGGGATGGGCGAGATCATCGTCCACGCCGAGCGCGAGCGCCACTGGTATCCGTACCTGATCACGCGCATCGAGCACGTGGACCGCGACGTCCCCGCTCCCGCCCCGGAAGCGCAGCGCGCCGCCTGATCGACACGCCGTTGGATGGACGAAGGTCGGATGGATGGAAGAGCGGGCGATCGCACCACGCGATCGCCCGCTCTTTCGTATCCGCAGGCATCCATCGTCCTCGTATCTCCCAACATCCATCGTCGCGATGCAGAAATCTCGTCCTCCGGATTGAAATCCGGGGCTACGACGGCACGAAGTCCGCCTTCGCGGACTGCTACCGCGGCTGCTGTGCGATGCGATGGGCATCGTCGAATGCCTCGGCGGGCCCCCCTCCCGGCCTCCCCCCAAAAAACCCTGGGGGGAGGAGACCAGAAACAACAGGGATGCGACGCGGGTGTTCGACCCGCGCGGCAGCCGAGGAGCGCGGGGGTTCACCCTCTTCCAGAATTGGGAGAGAGAGAGCGCGCCCTTGTCCGCGAGGCCGTTTTCGCGGACAGGGCGCGCGGGGTGAGGGCCGCCGCGGACGCGCGCCGCCGCCTGCGCCCGCAACCATCCTCGGCATCCGTTCGAACGAGAAAACGCGGAGGCGCGGAGAAGATTCTCTCCGCGCCTCCGCGCTTTCCTCGGATCCCAACCGCTTACGCCACGCGCGCGATGCGCTCCAGCGAGTGGCGGTGGTGCGGGAAGCCCTCCTCCGCGCCCCGGCCGATGGCCACCAGCGCGGGGATGCGGACGTGCGCCGGGAGCCCCAGCAGGCGCTTCACCGCCTCCGGGTCGAAGCCGGCCATGGGCGACGTCTGGTACCCGTGCGCCTCCGCCGACAGCAGCAGGTAGCCGAGCGCGATGTTCCCCTGCTCCGCGCCCCACGCCTCGCGCTCCGCCTCGCTCTTGGCCGCGAACGGCTTCATGATCTTCTCCCGCGAGGCGTCGCGGGTGGCCGCGTCCATCCCGGGGTGCAGCACCTCGTCCACGCTCTCCAGCGCGTCCCGCATGTCCGTGTAGAGCACGATCACCGCCGGCGCCGAGCGCACCTGGCGCTGGTTGAACGCGGCGGCCGCGAGCGCCTCCTTCACCTCCGGCGTCTGCACGACCACGAAGCGCCAGGGCTGCAGGTTCATCGCGGACGGCGCCAGGCTGGCCACGCGCAGGATCTCGCGCAGGTCCTCCGCCGGCATCGGGCCCGGCTCGTAGGCGCGGATGGAGCGGCGCTGCGCCGCGGCTTCGCGAACGCTCAGGATCTCGGTCGTAACCATCGTTCTCATCCTCCGAAGGCGGTGACACTACAGGTCACAACATCGAGTGTTATGACTCATATCACATTAAAAAAAGGGATTCGTCAGCCGCTCTGCCGAACTGCCGCGAGCGCGTCGATCAGCACCCGCAGCGTGTCCTCGTCCAGCGCTCCGAAGCGGCTGGTCTCGACGCTCTCCAGGACCGGCTCCACGTCCTCCATCAGCCGCAGCGCCGCGGGGGTGATGCGCGCCGTCACGTGGCGGCGGTCGTCCGGGTCGCGCTCGCGGGAGACGAGGCCCATCTCCGTCATCCGGTCCAGCAGGCGCGGCACGTCCGGCACCCGCGACACCAGCCGCGACCCCACGTCGCGCCCGCACAGCCCGCGCTCCCCCGCCCCGCGCAGGATGCGGAGGACGTTGTACTGCGTGGGCGTGATCCCGTGCGGCTTCAGCGCCTCGGCCAGGGCGTGGTCCAGCACCGCCGCCGTGCGCAGCACGCTCACCATCGCCTCGCCACTGAGGCGGACGAACGGCCGGGTCTGCTGGAGCTCTTGCTGGAGTGTCGTCGTCATGGGAGACAATATACGTGTTTTAACATCCATTTGCAAGGCACCGGGATCGATCCGTATCGGCAAGGATGCGGATCGACTGGCTACGCCCATCCCGCCACGGCGCTACAAACATCGCCCCCCTTCGCACCTTCGCACCGCCGTTCACGCCATCGCCAGGCCGTAGCGGGCGGCGCCGAGGAGGGCGGCGCGGGGCTCCAGGATGACGTGCACGGGGATGCGGGCGACCATCTCCGTCATCTTCCCCTTGCGCGTGAAGCCGTCGTGGAAGGCGCGCGAGCGAAGCGCCGGGAGGATGCGCGGCGGGATCCCGCCGCCCACGAAGACGCCGCCGGTGGAGAGCATGCGGAGCGCCGCGTTCCCCGCCTCCGCGCCCAGGATGGCCGCCAGCAGCGTCAGCGTCCGCCGGCAGGTGCCGCACCCGTCGCGCCGCATCCCCGCCTCCACGATCACCGGCGTGGGATCCTCCGCCGCCGCCAATTCCTTCGCCAGCCACTCCGGCGCCGGCCCCGCGCGCGACGCCAGGAAGCGGTAGAGGTTGGGGATGCCGATCCCCGAGCAGACGCTCTCGAAGGAGACGTGGTCCATCTCCCGCTGCAGGTACGCCAGCAGCGCCCGCTGCACCCCGCTCCGCGGCGCGAAGTCGGTGTGCCCGCCCTCGGAGGGAAGCGCCTCGTACCCGTCCGAGCGGGGAATCAGCATCGCCTCCCCCAGCCCCGTCCCCACGGCGACGACCGCGACGGCCCCGGCGGGATCGGAGGTCCCCGGGTGGATGGTGCTCAGCTGCTCGGCGCGCAGGTGGGGGATGGCGAAGGCGGTGGCCTGGAGGTCGTTGACCAGGAGGACGTGCTCCACGGAGAGCGTGCCGCGGAGCGCCTCCGCGTCCAGCACCCACGGGAGGTTGGTGATGTCCGCCCGCCCGCCGATCACCGGCCCCGCCACGCTGAAGGCGGCCCGCGACGGCCGGGCGCCGGAGGGGCGCAGGAACTGGCCCACCGCGTCCTCCAGCGAGGCGTGCTCGCGGCTGGCGAAGGTGGTCTCGGCCACGATCCTGGCCCCGCCGTTGATGGCCACCAGCGCCAGGGTGGTCTTGGTCCCCCCCACGTCCCCCGCCAGCAGCAGCATCTCCGAACCCGCCTCCGCGGCGGGCGGCTGAAATCCGCTCACGTCCCCTTGACCCTTTCCCCACCTGCGGTGTAACCGGTTACACACCCGAATGGGCTCCCCCTCTCCGCGAGCGATTCGGGAGCCTGGGCGCGGCCGGGCGATATTGTACCGCGTGCTGACAAATTTCGGGCGGAGGATAACCGCGCGGGAGCCCGGCGGCAAGCTTCTTTCCAGGGGAGCCTGTCCAGGGTCACACCGGCGGCGCTTCCACGGCCCCGTGAGGCGTCCGCCGCTTGCGCGATGTCCAGTCCCGGCCGCAATCTTCCGGCGGACACCCTGGTCCCTTTGCCCTCGTCCGCGCGCCGGACGACAGCGGCGCGCCCCCGGCGGGCGCGCCTCCACCCGCGGCCCGGCCGTCCGTGCGAAAGATCGACCCGCGCAACTTCCAGCGTGCCACGCGCACGACCACCAAGGAGATCAACCGCCAGATCGTCCTCAACCTGGTGCGCGAGTACCAGCCGATCTCGCGGGCCGACCTGGCGCGCCGCATGGGGGTGGCGCGGGGGATCGTGAGCCCGCTGGTCAACGAGCTGATCGAGACGGGGCTGATCTACGAGGGGGCGGCCGGAACCTCGCCGCGCGGGCGCAAGCCCACGCTGCTGCACGTCCGCGCGCACGACCGGCTGGCGGTGGCGGTGGACGTGCGGCTCACCGGGACGCAGGTGATGCTCTGCGACTTCAGCGGCCGCGCCATCGCCATGGAGCTCCTCCGCACGCCGGAGGACGCGGCCGAGCTGGTGGCGGAGCTGGACGTGCGCGTGCGTCGGATGCTGGCCGCCAACGTGGCCGCGGGCACCTGCCAGGGGATCGGCGTGGTGGTGCCGGGGACGGTGGAGCGCGAGACGGGGCGGCTGGTGAACGCCCCCGCCCTGGGGTGGCGCGACGTGGACCTGCGCGGGGAGCTGGAGCGCGCCACGGGGCTCCCGGTGCACGTGGAGCGCGACGCCGTGGCCTGCGCCCTGGCGCAGATGTGGCTGGGGCAGCACGGCGCCGACTCGGTGGACTCGTTCACCTACGTCACCGTCTCGGACGGCGTGGGGGCGGGGCTGGTGGTGGGCGGGCGCGTGGTGCGCGGCCACCGCGACGCCGCGGGCGAGTTCGGCCACGTCCCGCTCTCGCTGGACGGGCCGGCGTGCATGTGCGGCTCGCGCGGGTGCTGGGAGGCGTACGCCTCCAACCCCGCCATCCTGGCCCGCTACCTGGGCCGCGAGCTCTCCACCCGCGCCAGCTACGCCGAGGTGGTGGCCACCGGCCTCACCGTCAGCGACGTCATCGCCCGCGCGCGCGCCGGCGACGTGGCGGCGCGCGCGGCCATCGAGACCGGCGGGCGGTACATCGGCCTGGGGCTGGCGGCCATCGTCAACGCCTTCAACCCGGCGCGCATCATCCTGGGGGGCGAGGTGGCGGCCGCGTGGGACCTGATCGGCCACCCCGTCCTGGCGGCCATGGCCGAGCGCACCCTCACGCAGGGCGCCGCCTCCACCCCCGTCTACCCCGAGCCCTCCGACCAGCAGACGCGCCTCCGCGGCGCCGCCGCCCTCGTCGTCGCCCCCACCTACGCCGCCCCGACGATCGGCTGAGTGGGTCGTCGGGGAGATGGGTCGGCCGGGCGATGGGGATCGAAGGCGATGGGGTTTCGATCGGGTGATGAACATCGCAGGGCGACGCACCAGCCGGGTGCGCCGCCCTTCTTTACGTCCACGATCAAAGCCGCCGTTCCGCCGTGGAACCCTCGGGGGAGATGAGTATCGAAATTTTTTCGGAGAGGCACCTTTCGGTCTTCCCTCTCGTCGATCCGCGTCCTTCCGCCGCGTCCACGCCTCCTTTGCTCGAAACGGGGTGCGGGCGCGCCCCGAAGCCTCGCAAACCACGTCATCAGGAGGATCAGCGCGGAACCCGAGCCCGCTCCACATCCACCCGATGACGCAGTTGGCGCAGCCTCGGCGAGCGCGAAACCCCGATGGTGCGCGAGGCGGTGAGATCGGTCCCGAAAACCGATACGTCACTCTGAGTAGACGGCCGTTCGGCGGACCGGTGGATCACGGACGAGCATCGTCGGGAGATTACGATCCACGCGAGAAGAGAGGCACAGGTGATCATCACCCGTGCCTCTCTTCTTTTCTTTGATCCACGACGTCCGATCAATCTGATCCACGTCTTCGACGCGCCCGGCGGCTAAGGATTCCGCGCGGGGCGGAGCTTCGGGCAGGGGAGGATGACCTCCACCTGGACGCCGGGGAGATGCGGGAGGTGCGTCCGCACCGCGGCGTCGTGCCAGGGCGGCGCGCCGTCGACCAGCGCGGTGCCGCTGCGCACGCGCATCCGCCCGCCCCAGCGCGCCACCAGCTGCCCCACGCGCCGCAGCCCGTCGCCGGTTCCGCACTCGGGGGAGCGGGTGGCGCCGTGCACCAGCGCCTGGAGGATGGCGTCCTGCTCGTCGCGCCGGCCCAGCGACCCGCCGAAGCCCACGCCCGCGTCCGCCACGGCGATCCGCAGCTCCCCCGGCCCCGTGCGCCACGCCGCCACCCACGCGGGGGAGCCGGCGTGATCGACGGCGTTGCGGGCCAGCTCGCGGATCATCGAGGCCAGCTTCCGCCCGTCCGCCTGGCTCCACCCCCACCCCGACGCGCGCTCCAGGAACGGCGCGCCGCCGATGGTCTCGAAGAGCGCCGCCGCCCCCAGCGCGTCCGCCACCGAGGTCGGGGGCACCAGCGCGTCGGCGGGGACAGGGATGGACGGAGGCTCCACGCCGTGCGAGGCGGCCAGGAGCCGGAGCGCCAGGAACGCCCCCGGCTCCGCCGCGCGGACGTGCCGCGCGTCGAAGGAGGGCGGCGCCACGACGGGCGGAAGGCGGTCGATCAGCTCCTCCACCGCCTCGGCGTGCAGGCGCAGCGGGAGCGCGATGGCCATCGGCTCCGCCGGCGTGGGAGCGTACGGGCCCGCCTCGCCGGTCTCGGAGATCCACGCCTCCGATCGGCTCCGGGCGGAATCGCGCCACTGCGCCACCTTGGGCCTCACGCCACCTTGGGGGCGGCGAAGCGGCGCGCCACCAGGAGCGCCGTGGCCCCGCGCAGCCGCGGCGAGTCGCCCATGGGCGCCGGCGACACCGGCGTGGCCGCGGACGCCGCGGTGATGGTGCGCGCGCGGATCCCCTCCGCCACCACCTCGCCGATCAGGTCCCACGCCGCGGTGATCTCGCCGCCCACGACGATGCGCGCGGGGGAGAGCGCGGTGACGATCCCCGCCAGCCCCAGCCCCAGGTAGCGCCCTGTCTCCAGCAGCGCCGCCTTCGCCCGCTGGTCGCCGGCGCGGAAGCGGGCGATCAGGTCCTCCATGGTGAAGCCGCTCTGGCGGAGCATCTCCCGGCTCTGCGACGAGGAGACGTCCAGGTCGAAGTAGCGGGCGATGGTGGCCACGTTGGAGGTGTACGCCTCCAGGCACCCGGTGAGCCCGCACATGCAGCGCGGCCCGTCCAGCGAGAGGGGGAGGTGGCCGAACTCGCCGGCGGTGTCGCCGTGGCCGCGGAAGACCTCGCCGTCCTCCACCACCCCCAGCCCCACCCCGTCCGAGACGGTGACGTAGACGAAGTTGTCCAGGTCCGCGCGGAAGGGCGGAAGCCACATGTACGCCAGCGCGCAGGCGATGGGCGCGTTCTCGATGAAGACGCGCAGCCCGGTGGCCTCCGACAGCGCCTCGCGGATCTCCACGTCGCGCCACCCCAGCTGCGGCGAGTTGAGGATCTTTCCCGTGCGCCGGTGGATCATCCCCGGCACCACGATCCCGATCCCCTCGCACTCGCTTACGCCGTGCGCGTCCAGCAGCCGCGGCACGCGCGCGGTCAGCTCGGCCACCAGCGCCTCGGGGGAGAGCGTGGTGTCGAAGGAGTCCAGGGCGATCTGCCGGCCGTCCAGGTCGCTCAGCGCCACGTAGGTGCGGCTGAAGCGCACGTCCACGCCGATGGCGTAGCGGGTGGAGGTGCCCACGTGCAGCAGCGTGGGCTTGCGCCCGCGCGGCGCGTTGGCCACGGCGCCCTCCACCAGGATGCCGTCCGCGATCAGCCCCTCCACCAGCTGGGTGATCATCCCCCGCCCCACCTGCATCCGCCGCGCGAGCTCGGCCCGCGAGAGCGGCTGGTGCTCGCGCACCAGGTTGAGCACGATCTTGAGGTTGATCTCCCGGGCCGTGGAGCGGGTGGCTCTTCGAAAGTGCCCCGTGTTGATCTTGCGCATGCGTCTCTCCGCCCCCGTTGTCGTGCCCCTGAAAACACCTTCCGCCTCCGCCCTCTCCAGGACCGGAAAACGGGGTGACGGTGCTTCCCTCGGACAATTGGAAGCTTCTCTTCCAATTTCAATCCGAAGTCCCGAATGCACAAGCCTCGTGTCGTTCGTCCAGTAGTTCAGTGACGAGAGCAAGAAGGCGAGACCGAGAGGATCTTTCGGCGCAAACCAGCATCTCTAAACGAGTTATATCGATCGAAAGGATGCTGGAGGCGTTCAGGGCAGCCGCACACAGTGATAAGATCACCGTTTGAGTCTCCGAGTGCCTTGATCGTCCGGCAACGCTGTTCACTGAGTGCGATTCAGTACGGATCTCTACCAAATGGATCCGACGATCGATCGGTGGACACTGGTGCGCGGGGCGGCAGGGGCTTATACCACATCCCTCCACTGGTTCTGGTCGGGTGGATTGAGATCGGGGTGGATGGAGATCGGGAGAGGCGCCACGGGGAGGCCGCGGCGCCGCAGCGTGGAGTGGAGATGAGCGAAGCACGGAGCGCGGACGCCGGGGGCGGGCCGCTGGTGATGAAGTTCGGGGGGACGTCGGTGAAGGACGCCGCGGCCATCCGCAGGCTGGCGGCGCACGTGGCCGCGCGGCGGGAGCGGCGGCCCGTGGTCGTGGTCTCCGCGCTCAGCGGGGTGACGGACGAGCTGGTGGCCCTGGCGCGCGACGCCTGCGCCGGCGTCACCCAGGCGGAGCTGGCGCCGCGGGTGGACGCGCTGCTGGCGCGCCACTCGGCGGAGGGGGCGCGGCTCCTGGACGGCGAGCTGCGCGAGCGGCTGGCGCGGACGCTGGAGGCGGCGCGGAGCGGGCTCGTGGCGGTGCTGGAGATGATGGCGGCGCACCCGGGAACGCGGCGGCCGCTGGGCGACGAGGTGCTGTCGTGGGGCGAGCGCCTCTCCTCCGTCCTGGTGGCGGAGGCACTCCGCGCGGAGGGGGTGCCAGGGCAGTGGGTGGACGCGCGCCGCTGCATCCGCACCGACGAGCGCCACGGCCACGCCGAGCCGATCCTCGCGCTCACCCGCGAGTCCACGCGGAGCGAGGTCCTCCGCGCCCTGGCATCGGACGCGGTGCCGGTGATGGGCGGCTTCATCGGCGGGACGGTGCAGGGGGCGACGACGACGCTGGGGCGCGGCGGGAGCGACTTCACCGCGGCGCTGGTCGGCGCGGCGCTGGACGCGTCGGAGATCCAGATCTGGACCGACGTGAGCGGCTTCATGACGGCGGACCCGCGCGTGGTGCCGTCGGCGCGCAGCATCCCGCGGCTGAGCTACGACGAGGCGGCGGAGCTGGCCTACTTCGGGGCGAAGGTGCTGCACCCGCGCACGCTGCACCCGGCGGTGGAGGGCGGCGTTCCCGTGCGCGTCTGCAACTCCATGCACATCAACGCGCCCTCCACGCTGATCGACGCGGCCGGCGGGCCCTCCGTCCCCGGCGGGGTGAAGGCGGTGGCGCACAAGGGCGGGGTGAGCATCGTCCGCGTCACCTCGGCGCGGATGCTGGGGGCGTCGGGGTTCCTGCGCGCCATCTTCGAGGTGTTCGACAGCCAGCGCATCGTCGTGGACGTGGTGGCGACCTCGGAGGTGAGCGTCTCGGTGACGGTGGACGAGCCGGAGCGCATCCCGGACGCGGTGCACGCGCTGGAGGCGCTGGGGCGGGTGGAGGTGGAGGACGGCTACGCCATCGTCTGCGCCGTGGGCGACGGGCTGCGCACCACGCCGGGGGTGGCGGGGCGCGTGTTCGGGACGCTGGCGGACGTGAACGTCGCGCTGATCTCGCAGGGCGCGTCGGGGATCAACCTCACCTTCGCCGTGCGCGAGGAGGACGCCGCGGACACGGTGCGCCGGCTCCACGCCGCCTGTGTCGATCCGCCGTCCGAGGATAACTGAAGTGCTTAGTGCTTAGTGCTTGGTCCTTGGTGCGCGGTGCTCCTCGTCAGGATACCGATCCACTAAGCACTAAGGACTAAGCACTAAGGACTTCAGTTTTCCTTTTGGTGGCAGCAGCCGTATTCGATCTGCTCGTCCGCTTGAGGCCGCCCTCCCGGAGTCAGGTCGAACAGGTCCAGAGGGGCCCCTCAACCCACGTACGCCGTCTCCACCTCCGCGGCCGATGCGTGGCGGCGCAGCAGATCCGCCAGCATCTCCACCGCCGGCTCCAGCGCTTCCCTTCCCGTGACGCCGAAGACGACGGCGAAGATCTCCCGCGCCTCCTCCGTGATCATCGACCGGCGCGAGTCGCTGGTGGGGCTGCCGAAGGGGCCTTCCGCGTCGGAGAGGACGGGGAGTCCGTCCAGGTTCAGGCTCTCCTTGCCGATGCCGTCGTACGTCTCGCCCGGCTCGCCGCGGCGGAAGCGCACCGGCGGCGCCAGGCGCGCGCGGTCGTAGAGGCCGATGGGGAGGAGCGTGGCGAGCGAGACCAGGTTGACCGCGTCCACCACGTTGTGGATGCGGTACAGCTCCTTCCCCGCGCGCACCCGCCGCAGCAGCGCCTCCGGGGACCCGCGGTAGCGCGACGGCTCCTTCCCCAGCGCCTTGTAGAGCGCCCGCAGCGCCGCGATCGGCGGCTCGGCGGCGGGCTCGGCGGGGCCCGCGGCCATCCGGGCGGCGGCGTCCTCCATCTCCGCCCAGAGCGCCGCGCCCGCCGGCTCCGTCACGACGCGCGCCTCCACGCACCCCAGCACCAGCCCCGGCGCCAGCTCGCGGATCCGCGGGTCGATCCCGATCTCGATCATCATCCGTCCGTCGTTCAGGAAGACCCCATTCCACCGAAGAGCGGAAGGATACGGCGCGACCGCGTCCATCATCAACCGATCTCCCGATCCATCGACAATCCCCGCGCCGCGAAGGCTGTGCTATGCTCGTGGAACCGGCCTTGCAAACGCCGCCGCCGGTCTGGACACCGAGACGAACACGGGCGAGGCGCGAGAGACAGCCAATGGACAAGAAGAAAGCGGCGATGGGCGTCTTCGGGATGCTCAAGAAGTCCGCCAGGGACTTCTCGGACGACGAGTGCCCGCGGATGGCGGCGGCGCTGTCGTACTACACGGTCTTCGCGCTCCCGCCGCTGATCATCCTCATCCTCCTGATCGTCGGCGCCATCTGGGACCCGGCCGACGTGCGCGAGGCGCTCACCGGCCAGATGGGCAATCTGATGGGCGCCGCCGGGAAGCAGGAGGTGACCACCATGATGGAGCAGGCGGACAACCCGGCGACCAAGAAGGGCGTGGCCGCCGTGCTGGGCGTGGCCACCCTCCTGCTGGGCGCCACGGGCGCGTTCCTGCAGCTCCAGTCGGCGCTCAACCGCGCGTGGGAGGTGGAGCCCGACAAGACGCAGGGCGGGCTGAAGAACTTCATCTTCAAGCGCCTGCTCTCGGTGGGGATGGTGCTCACCATCGCCTTCCTCCTCCTGGTGTCGCTCCTGGTGAGCAGCCTTCTCTCGGCCATGGGCGGGGTGCTGGAGCAGATGCTTCCCTGGTTCTCCGGCGCCATCGCGTTCATCCTCGAGAACGCCGTCTCGCTGGCCGTGATCACGCTCCTCTTCGGGCTGATCTTCAAGGTGCTCCCGGACGCGCGGATCGCGTGGAAGGACGTGTGGATCGGCGCCGGCTTCACCGCGCTCCTCTTCGTGATCGGCAAGTTCGGGCTGGGGCTGTACCTGGGGCGCAGCAACCCGGGGCAGGCGTACGGCGCGGCCGGATCGCTGGCGGTGATGCTGGTGTGGATCTACTACTCGGCCATGATCATCCTCTTCGGCGCCGAGTTCACGCAGACCTGGGCCGTGGAGCGCGGCTCCGGCATCGAGCCCGAGCGGGGCGCCAAGCGGATGGACGACGACGCCCCCGCCCAGGTGAGCGGCGGGAAGGGAGGCAAGGGCGGGAAAGGCGGCAAGGGCGGCAAGCGGGAGCTCCCCATCCCCGCCGCCGGCCAGACCCCCGGCGACGCCGTGGACGCCGCCAAGGCCGCGCACGACCGCGCCGAGCGCCGCGCCCGCTGAACGCGGCTTCGGTGGATGCAGGACGGGGACGGCCCACGCGCGGCCGTCCCCGTCTTCGTCGTCGGTAGTACACCACCTCGCTAATGATGCGGGGTAGCGAGCCTGATCAAAGCTCAGACCTGATTCGCATTCGCACGTTAGAACTAAAGAGGTCGTGCAGTCGATCGTGATCGTCGGTCGATGATGATCTGCGGTCGATGATGACCTGCGGTCGATGATGACCTGCGGTCGATGATGATCTGCGGTCGATGATGATCTGCGGTCGATGATGACCTGCGGTCGATGATGATCTGCGGTCGATGATGATCTGCGGTCGATGATGATCTGCGGTCGATCATGGTCTGCCGCGCACGATCCTGCGGAGTGCCGCGGACGAAAGACGGGATGCCGCCATGCCGGAGACCGCCGACCGGCTGGTCGGCGGCTTCGTCCAGACCGGTCAGCGCCGGCCTGTCGTCGGGGACAGTCGGTAGCGCGCCAGCGCGGGCTCGTCCCGCTCGCCGACCCTGGCGTAGAACACACCGGGTGAGCCGAACTCCGTCGGGAATGCCGGAACGGTGTCTCGCGCAACGGCGCCGGTCTGGAGAGAGAGGCGCACCACCTCGACACCCTCTCCTCCGGCAGTGGAATCCTGGACGGGCAGGATCCAGGCGTAACCGTCGGGGTCGATGATGATCGCGCTGATGTCGCGCAGCGCCGTGGGCCCGACGTAGCCGCCGCCGCCCCCCGCCCCCATCAGCCGCTCGTACCTGGCAACGTCGATCTTGGGCCGGCCGAGCTCGGGAAGCTCCAGCGCCAGCGTGTCGATCGACCGGCCGGCCACGTCGCCGCGCACCAGCCACTTCCCGGTTCCATCGCTCGCGACCACGCATCCGCTCAAGGCGTCCCAGGCGGGGAGCGCCTGCTCCGGGCCGCTGAACGGCACTCCGCGCGACTTCGGCAGCGGCGTGAGCCGCAGGGACAGGATCGGAGTCGTCCTGGACTCCGTCGACCGGGAGAGGGTCCACTCGTACGGCCGCCGGCTCCTGGACATGAGGGCGTAGCCGCCGGACGAGGAGATGACCGCCTCGTCCGAGATCCGCAGCCGGTCCGCCCAGAAGTGCACCGCGCCCCGGCGCACGGGCCCCTGCAGCCGACCGCTCTCGAGGGAACCGTCCGGCGCGAAGGATTGCAGGCGAAAGCCGTCGTAGACGACGAGGGTGCTGTCGACGATCTCCATCCATCGCCATCCCCGCCCTCGCGTACCCCGGTCCCATCCCGGCTCGAGCTCACCCGGTCCCTTCCCCTTGCGTCCCATCGTCCGAACGGGAAGAAATGCGCTGTCGAGCACGACGATGTGGGCCCGGCCGGGATCGTAGACGTAGGTCATCCCCCCAAGCTCGGCGACGCCGGCAACTTCTTCGACCCAGTACCGCGGGTCCCGCCCAAGCACTCCCGCTTCCACGTAGGCACCTCCGGAAGAGGCCCAGCGCGAGCCTCCTTCGCGCGAGCGGCACTCCGGCGGGGCCTGTCCGGATGCGATTGCTCCTGGCCGCTGGTCGCCACCGCACGCGGTGACCGCCGCCACCAGGGCATAGCCAACCAGCGATCGCGGCATCGCGCGGAAAAGTCCGGTCATTCCTGTCGATTCGGAAAGGAGGTGCGCGCCGGGCCCCCGCTCATGAGTACCGTGCATTCGTGCTGCCGTCAGTCTAGCCGCAAGCCTGGAAAACGAGCGTGGACTCTTTCCACTGCGTGGAGCAGCACCCGCCAGTGCCACAGCAGGTGATCTGCTGCACCCAGCCGTGCTGCGACGAGTTGACCAGCTGCTTGGTGCATTGTTGGGCCCCTAGTACGCTCGGGAGCATGACCGAGACGCCGGCCATGAGAACCGCGGATGCCACGCGACGGACTGCGTTCACGGGAACTCTCCGGTAGCGGGGATGGCGAACGTTGCGAACAGCGTCGTTGGAGACGCGGGCGGGGGCGACCGGCGCAGGCGCGGAAGGAGCGGAAGGAAACGTAGCTCGGTATTGGAAATATGAAGGGTGGATCTCTTTTGGCGCAATGTTTCTCTGGGTGGCGAAGTGGGTGATGACGGGTCTCGGCCGAGTGATCGTCCATCGATGATCATCCCGGAGGTGCTGGCCCCGAGCCACGCGCCGCCGTACTCTGAGCGCGATCCGGATCCTTCCCCGCCCCGCTCCGACCGAGACCGACGCCGATGCTCCCCTGCCAGCGCGACCGCTTCCATCTTCCCGAGGGCGTGCACTACCTGAACTGCGCCTACATGGGCCCGCTGCTGAAGCGCGTGGAGGAGGCCGGGATCGCCGCCGTCCAGCGCCGCCGCGACCCCACCTCCATCACCCCCGAGTCGTTCTTCACCGACGCCGACCGCGCGCGCGGCCTCTTCGCCCGGCTGGTGAACGCGCCGGACCCGTCGCGCGTCGCCGTGGTCCCCGGCGTGTCGTACGGGATGGCGACCGTCGCCCGCAACCTGCGCGTGGGCCGCGGCCAGAACGTGATCGTGGCGCGCGCCCAGTTCCCCAGCAACGTCTACGGCTGGCGCCGCCTCTGTGCCGAGACGGGCGCCGAGCTGCGCGCCGTGGAGCCGCCCGCGAACGCCGAGGGCCGGGGCGCGGGATGGAACACGCGGCTGCTGGAGGCCATCGACGCGAGCACCGCCGTCGTCGCGCTGGGCAACGTGCACTGGGCGGACGGCACGCGCTTCGACCTGGAGGCGATCGGCGCCCGGGGGCGCGAGGTGGGCGCCGCGCTGGTGATCGACGGCACCCAGTCCGTCGGGGCGATGCCGTTCGACGTCGCGCGCGTGCGTCCGGACGCGCTGGTCGTCGGCGGATACAAGTGGATGCTGGGGCCGTACTCGCTGGGGATGGCGTACTACGGCGAACGCTTCACGGCGGGGTGCCGCTGGAGGAGACGTGGCTGGGGCGGCGCGGGAGCGAGGACTTCTCCGCGCTGGTGGACTACGTGGACGACTACCAGCCCGGCGCCCAGCGCTACGACGTGGGCGAGCGCAGCAACTTCACCCTGATGCCCATGCTGATCGCCGCCATGGAGCAGCTGCTGGAGTGGCGCCCCGAGACCATCCAGTCGTACTGCCGCGCCCTCACCGCCGGCCTGCTGGCCGAGGCGCGCGCCCTGGGCTACACCGTGGAGGACGAGCCCTGGCGCGGCGCCCACCTCTTCGGCCTCCGCGTCCCGCCCTCCGTCCAGCTGCCGCGCCTGGCCGCCCGCCTCCGCGAGCGGCGCATCATCGTCTCCCTCCGCGGCGACGCCGTCCGCGTGGCGCCGAACGTCTACAACGACGCGAGCGACGTAGCCGCGCTGGCGGAGGTGCTGCGCGAGGCGGTGGGCTGACGCCACCCGGGCGGCTGGACGCCAGCGTCAGCGACGGGGCCGCCGCCGGATCGCCACCCGACAGCGGCCCTGCATTGCGCGAAGATGTGGGAGACACCACGCTTTTGACCAACAGACGGCGTAGCCTACGCGCAGCACTGCGTCTCCACGGAGCCCGTGCAGCCGATGGACGGCGCGGTGCAGAAGTAGTCGCAGCTGGTGCCGACGCTGGGACCGGCTTCATGGCAGGTGTCGTACTCGTGGGTCATGCACATGCCGTAACAGCTGTCGTGCCCGCCCAGTGTGAAGAAGGAATTTGTCTGGTCCCTGGTGCCTTGTCCTTGCACCGTTCCCCGCGGAATCTCATGCTCGCCGTCGGTCGGGAACGAGACCACATCTAGGGAATCCAGCTCGAGACGGAGCTTCTTCATGGCGCTACCTCTGGCGTTGATGGGGAAAGAAGCTGAATCACGGCCTGTGAGTGGGAAAGCACCCACATTCCTATAAAAATATGTCTTTAATACTATTCATGACAAGATTACGAGTAGTCCCCCGTCTGGCCCCACCGAGCAGTGGTCAGGATGCACAGTGGGCCGAAAGGCGCGATTCGCGCAGATGGAAGCTGATCACCTCTCACGTGGAGAGATTGTGGACATGACACACCGCCGCGCCGTCCTGTTCTTCTGCGCGGACCCGGCCAGGGATCCGGTCGCGAGCCACGTGTTCGAGGCATCGCGCCGCCACCTCCCGCTCGCCGAGACCGGCGCGGAGGTCGACGGAATGCCGGTGCTGGCGTATCGCGACGGGGCGGGGCGCGAGTTCGTCTACGTGCGCACGGCCGACGTGCTGAGCCACGACTACCCGCGATACCTGCCGCTTCTCACCAGCCACTTCTCCCGTTTCGACATTGGCTGCGTGGTGAACTGGCACGAGGGAGCGAACGCGCCGGACGGCATCTTCATGGCCCACACGACGGGGGACGTGGTGTCGGGCCTCTACGGCCCGGCCAACCCGGGCCTCACCACCGCCGTCCTGCGCACCATCGAGCGGGTTCGGGTGGAGGCGGGGCTCGACCGTTATCGGACGGTGACGGAGGCGACGCACTGGTCGGGCGTGGTCCACGGCCACGCCCCCGAGCTCCTCACGCGGTACGGCGTGCCGCTCCTGGACGTCGAGATCGGGAGCACCCCGGCCAGCTGGGCCGATCCGGACGCGGTGGACGTGCTCGCCCGGGCCCTGACGCGGATCTTCGACGAGGAGGCGCCCCGGGCGAGCTCCGTGCTCTTCGTCGGCGGCGTGCACTTCGAGCCCAGCATCCGCGCCGCCGTGCTCGACGCGGGAGCCGCCCCGATCGCCGTCTCCCACATCCTCGCCAACCACTGGCTCGTGGCGGGCGGCTACGACCAGCCCGGCGGCGAGGAGAAGCTCGAAGCCTGCTGCCGCACCATCCTGGGGGGCGTGGACGCGCTCGTCTTCCACGACAGCCTGAAGGGCCCGATGAAGAGCCGCGTGCGCGCGGCGGCGGAGCGGCTGGGCATCGAGAGCTTCAACCACCGGAGGCTGCGAGACCCCGAGCCGCTCCCCGTCAGGAAGCCCTCGTGACGCTCCGAATCGCGATCCCGCGCCCGGACGAGCCGCGTCGCCGCCGCCCGCGCCGATCAGGAGCGACGGCCGGCCGGGTGATCGCGATCATCCCCCCTCCACCCCGTCCTCCGCCACGGGGAGGCGCAGGTGCACGGTGGTCCCCACGCCCACGGCGGAGTCGACGGTGATCTGGGCGCCCCACGACTCCACCAGGCGGCGGACGATGGCCAGTCCGAGGCCGGTGCCGCTGGTCTTGGTGGAGAACCGGGGCTCGAAGATGCGCGGGAGAAGCTCCGGCGCGATCCCCTCGCCCGTGTCGCTCACGTCCAGCGCCACCCACGCCTCGCCCCCCGCCGGCGCCGCCGAGATCCGCACCTCGCCCCCCCCGTCCAGCGCCCCGCGCGCGTTCTCCAGCAGGTTCACCAGCACCTCGCGCAGCTCGCTCTCGCGCGCCCGCACCGCCTGGAGCGCCTCCGGGAGCTCCAGCGAGTAGGCGATCCCGTCGTCGCCGCCGCGGTAGAGCGCCAGCGTGTCCTCGGTCACCCGCCGCACGTCCACCCGCTCCAGCGGCTCCCCGCTCTCCGACGGCGTCCCGAAGCGCGAGAACGAGCGCGCGATCTCGCCCAGCCGGTCGATCTCCCGCAGCACCGAGTCCACGTTGCGGTCCAGGATGGCCCCGAAGTCGGCGCGCTGGTCGCCCCAGGCGCGGCGCACGTGCTGCACGGCCAGCTTCATGGGGGTCAGCGGGTTCTTGATCTCGTGCGCCACCTGCCGCGCCATCTCGCCCCACGCCAGCACCCGCGCCGAGCGGATCTCCGCCGTCACGTCCTCCAGCACCAGCACCACCCCGCGCGCCCCCTCCTCCGTCAGCAGGCGGCGGAGGCGCAGGCGCACCACGCGGGCGTCCACCTCGCGCTCCTCCGTCCACTCGCGCGCCCCCGAGTCCAGGAAGCCGCGCACCGTGGCCGCCACCGCCGCCGGGAGCGGCCGGTCCTCGGGGATCGTCTCCCCCGCCTCCACCTCGGCGCCCAGGATCAGGCAGGCGCGGGGGTTGATGAGCGCCACGGTGCCGTGCGCGTCCATCGCCACCACGCCGGTCCCCGCCTCGGCCACGATGGCCTCGGTGCGGCGCGTCTCGCTCACCAGCGCCGCCTGCGTCTCGCGGAGCCCGCTCACCATCCGGTTGAAGGTGCGGAAGAGCGGGCCGAACTCGTCGCGCCGCCGCACCGGGAGGCGCACCCGCAGGTTCCCCTCGCCCACCGCCGCCGCCGCGCGCCCCATCGCCTCGATGGGCCGCGACAGCGCCCGGCCCACCAGGAGCGAGAGGATGACGGAAAGCGCCGCCCCCAGCAGGCCGGTGAGCAGCACCACGTCCGCCAGCGCCCGCTGCCGCCGCGCGATCTCGCCGGTGGCCAGCGGCGTGGGCGCGGCCAGCACGTTCTCCTCGCCCACGCGGCGGTAGGCCACCAGGTACTCCTGCCCGGCCAGCCGCCGCTCCTCGTGCGCCTCCACCGCCTCGCCCACCCGGAACCCCAGGTACACGCGCGGCGGGAGCCAGGCGTGGTAGAGCCCCAGGTCGATCACCTCCGGGGCCGCCGCCTCGGCCAGCACGCCGCGGTGGTAGAGGAGGAACTCCGCCCCCACGTGCCGCGCCAGCTCCGCCACCGTGGCGCCCCCCATCTCGCTCTCCGCCTGCTCCAGCGCGCGGTCGGCCAGCGCCTGCGCCGTGCGCACCACCTCGCGCGAGAGCGCCCGGTAGGTGGTGGCCCCGAACGCCGCCATGGGGAGGAGGAAGAAGGCGAAGAGCGCCAGCGTCAGCCGCCCGCGAAAGCTCCACAGCCACCCCCACTGCCCCGACCCCAGCCCCAGCGGCTCCCCGCACAGCGTGCGCGCCACCGCCCAGAGGAGCGTCAGCACCGCCAGCACCAGCACCTCCGCCAGCACCCCGCGGGCGAGGAGCAGCGGCCCCGAGGGCGTCGGCACCTCCAGGTGCGCGTGCTCCGGGCCGGTGGGGAACGCCACCAGCGCCTCGCTCCGCCACCCGTCCTCCGCCCGCGACCAGCGCATGGAGTCGGGCGACGGCGCCCGCGCGTCCCCCGCGGGGACCAGGGAGAGCGTCGCCGCGCCCCCCTCGTCCCCGCCCTCCACCGGGTCCAGGAAGCGCGCCAGCGCCGACGAGCGCCCCAGGAAGCGGCGCGGCGGGACCGCCACCGTCACCGTCCGGCCCCCGGTCAGCGGCGCCACCAGCAGGTAGTGCAGCGACTCCAGGTCGGTGAAGCGCTCCACCCGCGGCTCCTCGGCCGCGCGCGCCTCGCGCAGCACCGCCGGCTGCATGTCGGGGGGGATCTGCGACTCCGACAGGCGCAGCTCCGCCTCGGCCACCTCGCCGTTCCAGAGGGTGACGCGCGCCTCGTATCCCTCCCGCGCCAGCCCCGCGTCCACCCACGCCTGGTAGAGGAGGCTCACCCCCTCGCGCCCCTCGGCGGAGAGGCGGAGGACGTCCTCGGCGAACTGGCGGAGGAGGAAGTCCAGGAAGGGGTCGGCCTGCGCCCCCAGTCGCCCCAGCTCGCGCCCGGACTCCTGCAGCCGCGCGTTCAGGTGCAGCGTCCACAGGGAGGGGAGCGCCAGCGAGGCGCCGATCCACCCCACCGCGATCCACGGGAGGAGCGCCCCGCGCCCGATCTGCGCGCGGCTGAGCGCCGCCGCCGCCAGCGCGAAGGGGAGCGCCCAGAGCGCCGCCGTCCAGAGCGGCGCCTCGCGCCCCGGCTGCCACCACACCAGCACGCCCCCGGCGAGCGCGGCCGCCAGCACCACCGCGCCGACGACCAGCACCGCCCGCCGCCCGTGCGGTACGGACCGCTCGTCGCGGTCCAGCAGCACCAGGAGGGGGAGCGCGGCCAGGAGCGAGAACGCCACGATCAGCGGCATCCCCCCCGCCGCGCGGGAGGCCATCGCCCCCGGCGCCACCGACTCGCGCACCAGCCAGAGGGCGCCCACCAGCACCGCCGCCGCCCCCACCGTCCGCAGCGCGAGCGGGAGCCGGGCAAGGGGGCGCCCCACCCGCGGGCGGGAGAGGAGCCACACCGCCGCCCCGGCCAGCAGGATCAGCAGCTGCCCCAGCGTCACGTCGCCCGGGAGGGGGAGGACGAAGGAGAGGGGGGAGAAGACCCCCCGTCCGCCGAGGGTCTCCCCCAGCGGGAGAAGGACCAGGGCCAGGGTGACGGCGGCCACGGGGAGGCCGGGGGGGCCGGTGTCGTGGCGGTACCAGGCGATGGCCAGGAGGAGCGCCGCCGCCAGCCACGCGGCCCCCACCGCCCACCGCCCCCGCCCGGCCACGCGCGACCGCCACCGCTCCTGCGTGATGCTGGCGAAGTCCACGCTGAGGATCTTGTGCTCCTCCGTCCCCCAGTCCCACACCGACTCGCTGGGGTCCGCGAGGTCCGGCCGCAGGAAGCGCGGCACCACGCCGTAGCGCTCCGCGAAGCCGTCCGCGAAGGGCGCCGCCCCCTCGCCCACCGAGACGTGCGCGTCCAGGAGAACCGCGGCCACCGCCACGTCGCCCGTGGAAAGGGTGTCGGCGAAGTAGACGTAGCCGAAGAGGGGGCCGGCGGAGAAGGAGGACTGCAGGAGCCCGGCGCGCACCGAGTCCGGCACCGTCCCCCGGTGCTCCCCCGCCCACACCAGCGGCGATCCGTCGGGGCGGTAGACGGCGAGCGCGCTCACCCCCGCGCTCCGGCGCGCCTCCTCCAGCCGCGCGAAGCTCCCCGCCGTCACGCGCCGCGCGCGGCCGAGCGCCTTGGCGCGGTCCACGGCGCCGAAGCTGCGGTCGAAGAGGCCGTTCAGCTCGTTTTCCAGCTCCGCCTCGGCGTGGTCCTCGGCCTGGCGGAGGACGCGGTCCCAGTCGCCGGCCACCCGCCCCAGGCGGAACTGCACCGCACCCCCTATACTGACGGCGGCCAGGAGCGCCGCCGCCACGCCCAGCCGCCAGGTGCGGCGGGCGGGCGAGAGCGCCGTCCAGAGCAGCGCGCCCAGGAGCGCCGCCAGCAGCCACCCGGCCTGAAGCCGGAGCATCCACGCCGAGAGCGCCAGCAGTGCGCCCCACCCCCCGGCCCACGCCGCCCAGGCGCGGCGCCGCGAGTGGGGCTCCATGGCTGGCCGCGGCGCCACCGCCGAGCGATCCATGACCTCCTCAGCCACGCCGCCGCTCCCGCGCACCTACGCCCTGGCCGACCTCCCGTGGACCGACGTGGCCGCGCACCTGGCCACCGACCGCCGCCTCCTGGTCCCCGTGGGCGCCTGCGACCAGCACGGGCCGCACCTTCCCGTGGGCGCCGGCACCGTGCTCACCGAGTCGCTGGCGGCCGACCTGGCGCGCGAGTTCGGGGTGCTGCGGGCGCCCACCTTCCACTACGGCGTCACCGTCCCCGGTGAAAAGGACTTCGGAGGAACGGCCGGCCTGCTGCCGAAGACGCTGCACCGCGCGCTCAACGAGCTCCTCTCCGCCTGGAGCTGCCAGGGCTTCGACGAGTTCATCGTGCTGACGTCCAACGCCTTCGACACGCACGTCGAGGCGCTGGCCACCGTGCGTGCGTCGGGGGCGCGGGTGCGGGTGGTGGAGGCGCTTTCGGTGGACCTGTCTCAATTCACGGAGGTTCGGACGGACGCGGAGCACGCGGGCGAGGTGATGACCTCGCTCCTGCTGCACCTGCGTCCCGGGGTGGTGCGCATGGAGCGCGCGCGCGACTTCGTGGTGCCGGGCCCGCCGCGCGAGGGGCCCCGCACCGAGGGGCGTCTGCGGCGCCTTCCCGAGGGGTGCCCCGGCTCGGTGGGCCGCCCCTCGCTGGCCACGGCGGAGAAGGGCCGGAGGATGTACGAACATATCCTCACGAAGATCCGTCACAAGGTCTTCATCAGCCCGCCCCCCGCGCCCACCGAAGACTGACGGAGTGCGAAAGTGCGAGAGGCGATCCTGCAACAAGGCGGCCTTATGCGGATCGCTGGCGATCGCAGGAGCGGTCCTTGGGCGGCGTCACCGAAACGACACAGGCCGTGTCACCGGAACCAGACAGGATGAAGCGATGCCGACGTCCTATTCGCCCGTGGTCCCCAGTCCGCCGATCCGCTTCGCGCGCGGGCTCCCCAGGCGGCCGCCGCGGCTCGGCCCCGCCCGCCTCGCGGGGGCCATCCTGATCCTCGCCGGATGCTCCGGGGCGCCGGATCCGGTGCTCGATCCGCCCGCCGCGCCGGCGCCACCTCCATCTCCCCCGACGTCGTCCGCGACGCCCGCGCCGGCCGGAAAGCCGGTCGCGCTCTGCGTGCTGGAGGATGGGGAGATCGCGACGGTGGAAGGCCTCGTCCATCCGGAGACGGGCGACACGCTGGTCGGCGGGCGGCCATGGAGGGAGGTGTTCGATGAGGATTCTCCGCCCTACGCGGCCGGGGCGGATTGGTACGTCCGTGACGAGATGATGCCCATCCCTGGCCGAGGGGCCCCTCTGGAGAAGTATGGACTGCCCCGGATCCTCGCGCCGGGGGAGGTAGAGCGGTACGGGACGTACCGGAGTTTCCCGCTGTTCGTGGAGACGGGCTCGAAGGACGAGATCGCGGACGTCGTCTACGTCTTCGTGCGCCCCGGCTGCGAGTTCCAGACGTACCTGCAAGCCTACACCATCGGAGGCGTGCGCGGACGGTGAGCGCCCGAGCCCCTCATCCAGCGATCCCCCGCACTTTCGCACTCTGGCACTCCCGAAACCCCTCACCCCGCGCGGTGTACCCCTTCGCGCACCCTGGCGGGCGCGGACCTTGCGCCCGGGAAGACCCATGATGATCAACTACAAGTCTGTCGCGCGCATCGCCGCGCTTGCCACGCTGCTCGCCGCCCCCCTCGCCGCCCAGGCCGGAACCGCCGACCAGGGGACCTTCCGGGTCCTCGTGGGCGGGCGCGAGGTGGGAACCGAGCAGTTCAACATCGCCCAGACCGGGAGCGGCAACGGGGCCGTCCTCCTGGCCACGGGCCGGGTCAGCCTGCGCCTCCCCACGGGGTCGCTGGAGCTGACGCCGCGGCTGCGCGCCACCGGCGTGGGCGCCGACCCCGTGCACTACGAGGTGGACGTGGGCGGCGACTCGCCGCAGCGCATCGCCGGCAACATCGGCGGGGGGCGGGTGAGCGCCAAGATCGTCACCGCCTCCGGCGAGCAGCTGCGCGAGTACGTGGCCTCGTCCGGCGCGCTGGTGCTGGACGAGGGGGTGGCGCACCACTACTACTTCCTGGCGCAGCGCCTCCACAACGGGCGCGTTCCCGTCATCATCCCGCGCGAGAACCGGCAGGTGATCGCCACCGTGTCGTCGCGGGGCGAGGAGTCGGTGCAGGTGGGCGGCGCCAGCGCGCGGCTCTTCCACCTGGTGGTGCAGCCCCAGGGCGGCGAGGAGCACCACGTCTGGGTCGATTCCCTCAACCGCATCATCCGCGTGCAGGTCCCCAGCCGCCAGTACGAGGCCATCCGCACCGAGCTCCCCCGCTGACGCCGGCACGAATCGGCTGATCCAGGGATCGGTGGATCGGGGATCGGAATCAGGGGATCCGGGATCGACAACCGGAACGGGGCGCCGGAGATCATCGTCTCCGGCGCCCCGCTTCATTCATCATCCCGCGACCGCCCCGTGGCGGCCGGTCGGGCTCACGACTCGCAGGCGATGGGATAGCTAATGGCATGCCAAAGCTCACAGACGTCGCACGAGTCTCCCCCGCACCACGTGTACTCCAGGCCGGTGACACAGGCCGGAAGGCCGCTGGGCTGGGTCGGCGCCACCGAACCGGTCCCGCAGTCGTAATAGTTGTCGGTGGCGACGACGCAGAAGTTGTGCGCGCAGGTGTACGGGCCGCACGACGGTCCCGCGCACGAGTTCAGGCCTGGGCCGGTGCCGTCAGTGCCATGGGCGCGGACGGTTCCCTCCCCTTCCGGGCTCGCGCCGGTCGCGAACGACTCCACGCGGAGCGCGTCGATCTCCAACCTGAGCTTCAGCTTCTTCATCCGTTGTTCTCCTTTGGGGGATGGAACCGCGACGGTGGATCAGGATTCAGGATAGTTCCCGTCAAGATGCTTGTGTATAAACGATGATAGGAATTCAATATCTACGGCGCAGCACCCACTGTAGCGCGCGAATAGAGACAGCACAAGTGATTCGATAAGACTGGATGGCCCCGGTGCGGCCCGACACGGCAACCCGCCGGCGCAGGACCTTCCACCATTGGAGATCCTTCATCCGATCCGCATCCGGGCCGCCATCTCCCCCGACGCCCGCGGTCGCCATCGGAATGGCGGGTTCCGCGAGGCCGTGCCCTCCATCTCCTTCTCGCCCGCGCACTTCCGTGGTCCCGCGCCGTCCTCGTATCTCCCGCCGCGCCACGCCCTTACCGTGGATCATTCGCGTTTACAGGCACCTGGGGCGGGGTTATATTGATCCGTCTTCTTCCGCCCGGACGGCGATCTCCCGGCGATGCTCCCTCGCTGCGCAGCGCGAGGCGCGCCGGCCGCCGCATTCCATCTCCCGGCGGCGGGGCGCGCGACCGGCCCTGAAACTTTCCCGGACGGCTCCCGTACACCCCCCGGTCCGCGGCCGGGCCGTCCCGTTCGCACGCGTACACAACCCCCTGGAACAGCCATGCACTACCTCCTCCGCCGCACGGGCGCCGCGCTCGCCGTCGTCGTGGCGGCCACTCCGGCCGCCCTGTCCGCGCAGCAGACGCCTCCGCCGCCGCCCCCGCCGGCTCCGGCCACGGCTCAGACCGGGCCCACGCTCACCCTGGAGCAGGCCCTGGCCACCGCGCGCGAGCGGAATCCCGAGATGCTCCAGCAGCGCAACGACATCCGCGGCGCGCGCGCGGCCGTCCGGGCCGCGCGCCTCGACTTCCTCCCCTCGGTGGACGTGGACGCCGGCTTCGGCTACCAGGCCCCGGGCGAGCAGCGCGCGGGCGCCTTCCAGCTGCAGTCGGCCGGTCCGGCGTACTACTCGTCCAGCTACGGGCTGGGCTTCACCTACCGGATGGACGGCGCCAAGCTGATGCAGCCCGCCATCGCCCGCGCCAACCAGACCGCCATCGCCGAGCGCATCGAGGGCTACGAGGCCTCGCTGGCGTCGCGGGTGGCGCAGCAGTACGTGTCGGCGCTCCAGGCGCTGGACCAGTCCGAGCAGGCCCGCCGCGAGGTGGAGCGCACCCGCGAGCACGAGCGGCTGGCCCGCGCGCGGCTGGAGGTGGGCGCCGGGACGCCGCTGGACCTGCGCCGCGCCGAGGTGCTGCGCGGCCAGGCCGACGTGGCCGTGGTGCAGCGCCAGACCACCTACCTGACCGAGCTTCTGCGCCTGGGCCAGCTGATGGGCGCGCCGCTCCCCGCCGGCACCCGCCTGTCGTCGTCGTTCACCCTCTTCGAGCCCAAGTGGAACGCCGCCGAGCTGGTGGACATGGCGATGGAGGGGAACCCGGACCTGGACGCCGCGCGCGCCAGCGCCCGCGCCGCCCGCACCACCGTCCGCGCCAGCCGCAGCCAGTACCTTCCCTCCGTGGCGCTGGGAGTGAACTTCGGCGCCTCGGTGTACTCGGCCAGCAGCATCGACACGCAGCTCAGCAGCATCATCGCCGACCTCCCCGACACCTACGCCTCGTGCCAGCGCGAGAACCAGCTGAACGCGCTGATCGGGATCCCCGCCACCAGCTGCGAGGGCTTCAACCCCGCCAACCCCGCGGTGACGGACGGGCTGCGCCAGCGGCTGGAGGAGGCGAACCCGGCCTTCCCCTTCGGCTACAGCAAGCAGCCGATGACGGCGCGCCTCTCCTTCTCGCTTCCCGTCTTCAACGGGTACAGCCGCGAGCGGCGCATCGAGGAGACCCGCGTGGCCGCGCAGGACGCCGAGCTGGCGGTGCAGACCCGCGAGCTGCAGCTGCGCACCGAGATCGAGGGCGGGCTCCTGGCGCTCCAGGCCGCCTACCAGGTGGCCCAGCTGCAGGAGCAGGTGGTGCAGCGCGCCTCCGAGGAGCTGCGCCTGGCGCAGGAGCGCTTCCGCTTCGGCGTGGCCAGCTCGGTGGAGGTGACCGACGCGCAGACCTCGCTGGCCGAGGCCGAGCGCGCGCGCATCGACGCCATCTACAACTTCCACAAGTCGCTCGCGGTGCTGGAGGCCCTGGTGGGCCGCCCGCTGCGCTGACGCATCTTCCGGCGAGCACGGTGACCAAGATGAAGAAGCTCCTGATCGCGCTCGGCGCGGTCGTGGTCGTGGGCGGCGGCGCCGCCATGGCCCTCAAGGGCGGTGGCGACGAGGGCCAGCTGGTGCGCACCGAGGAGGTGGCCCGCCGCGACCTGGTGTCCACCGTGACCGCCAGCGGGAAGATCGAGCCCAAGCGCCGCGTGGAGATCTCGGCCGACATCTCGGGGCGGGTGGTGGAGGTGGCGGTGGAGGAGGGGCAGTGGGTCAACCAGGGCGACCTCCTCCTCCGCCTGGACCCCACCCAGCTGCAGGCGGCCGTGCGCCGCGCCGAGGCCGCCGTGGCGCAGAACCAGGCCCGCGCCGCCCAGGCCCGTGCCCAGCAGCTGAAGGCCGAGGCCGACCTGCGGCGCAGCGAGATGCTGGCCCGCACCAACGAGCTGATCTCGGCGGCCGACGTGGAGCAGTCGCGCACGCAGGCGGCGGTGGCGGTGCAGGAGGCCAATGGCGCCCGCTTCGCCGTCAGCCAGGCGCAGGCCGCCCTCTCCGAGGCGCGCGACCAGCTCTCCAAGACCACCATCCGCGCCCCCATGAGCGGCCGCGTCACCCGGCTCAACATCGAGCAGGGGGAGACGGCGGTGGTGGGGACCATGAACAACCCCGGCTCCCTCCTCCTCACCATCGCCGACCTGTCGGTGATGGAGGCCAAGGTGGAGGTGGACGAGACGGACATCCCCGGGCTCAACGTGGGCGACAGCGCCGCGGTGAAGGTGGACGCCTTCCCCGGGCAGAGCTTCGCGGGCGTCGTCACCCGCATCGGCAACTCGTCCATCCAGGCGCCCGCGGCGGGGGGCTCGTCCGAGCAGCAGTCGGTGGACTACGAGGTGGTGATCACCCTCTCCAACCCGCCCGCCGAGCTCCGCCCCGACCTCTCGGCCACCGCCGAGATCGTCACCGACCGGCGCCCCGGCGCCCTCTCGGTCCCCATCATCGCGCTGACGGTGCGCGACCGCGAGGGGAAGAAGTTCGCCGCGGGCGACGAGGCGGGCGAGGAGAAGGCCGCCGGCGCCCCGGACGAGCGGCGCGACGAGGACGAGGTGGAGGGCGTCTTCGTGATGCGCGAGGGGAAGGCCGAGTGGGTGCCGGTGAAGATCGGGATCTCGGGGGACCGCTACTTCGAGGTGGTCACCGGGCTCAAGGGGGGCGAGACGGTGGTGGCGGGGAGCTACGCGGCCATCCGCGAGCTGCAGGCCGGCGACGCCCTGCGGGTGGAGGTCCCCGCCGCCGACGGCGCCGGGAAGGAGAAGGCGAAGGCGGCCGAGGGGAGGAAGGGATGACCACGCCCGCGGCGGCCATCATCGAGACGCGCGGCCTGGAGAAGCACTACGAGCTGGGCGCCGAGACGGTGCGGGCGCTGCGCGGGGTGGACCTGAGCATCTCGCGCAACGAGTACGTGGCCATCATGGGCCCCTCGGGCTCGGGGAAGTCCACGCTGATGAACCTGATCGGCTGCCTGGACACCCCCACGGGCGGGGAGTACGTGCTCAACGGGCACCCGGTGGCGGGGATGGGCGAGGACGAGCTGGCGCGCGTGCGCAACCGCGAGATCGGCTTCGTCTTCCAGACCTTCAACCTCCTTCCCCGCTCCACCGCGCTGGAGAACGTGGAGCTTCCGCTGGTCTACGGCGGCGCCGGGAAGCGAGAGCGCCGCGAGCGCTCGGTGGAGGCGCTGCGCCACGTGGGGCTGGCCGACCGGATGGACCACCGCCCCAACCAGCTCTCGGGCGGGCAGCGGCAGCGCGTGGCCATCGCCCGCGCGCTGGTCACCCGCCCCTCCATCATCCTGGCCGACGAGCCCACGGGAAACCTGGACTCGCAGACCTCGGAGGAGATCATGGCGCTCTTCGCGCGGCTCCACGAGGAGGGGCAGACCATCATCATGGTCACCCACGAGCCCGACATCGCCGCGCACGCGGAGCGGGTGGTGACGCTGCGCGACGGCCAGATCGCCAGCGACCGACGACAGACGGCGGTTCCCGCGGGGACGCAGTGGGTGTCGGAGCAGCGGGCCGAGGCGGCCGCCGCGGCGGAAGGATAGGAAAAGAAAGTCCTTAGTCCTAAGTCCTTGGTCCTTAACTGCACGGAACGCCAATCTCCGCGCGGTTGAGGACCAAGCAGTTAAGGACTAAGGACTAAGGACTAAGGACTAAGGACTTGCAGTTCGTCGTTCGACGGTACTTCCGAAGCACCAACGTCAGGAATCCATGGGCATCCGGGAAGCCGTGCGGATCGCGCTCGCGATGATCCGCGCCAACAAGCTGCGGGCGTTCTTCACCGTGCTGGGCACGGTGGTGGGAGTCACCTTCCTGATCGCGGTCATCACCCTGCTGAAGGGGATGGACGCGTACATGGAGGAGGAGTTCGCCGGGCGCATCTTCGGGCACAACACGGTGCTGGTGCGGCGCATTCCCGAGGTGGGGGGCGGCCCCACCACCGAGGAGGTGTGGCGCGCCTGGCAGCGCCGGCCCAGCTTCACGCAGAACGACGCGGAGTGGCTGGAGCGGAACCTCCGCACCCCCGGGATCCTCTCGTACTCGTACGACCAGACCTCGCGGGTGGGCGACGGCAAGGGGAAGGAGCTGTCGGGGGTCAACGTGATCGGCGCCTCCGCCTCCTTCTTCCAGGTGCGCGAGCTGGGGATCGAGCGCGGGCGCCCCTTCACCCCCAACGAGGCGGCGCGCGGCGTCCCCGTGGTGGTGCTGGGGGTGGAGGTGGCCGAGGGCCTCTTCGAGGGGCGCAACCCCGTGGGGCAGACGGTGCGCATCGGCGGCTTCCCCTACCGGGTGATCGGACTGCTGGAGAAGCAGGGGTCGCTCTTCGGGATGACCATGGACCGGATGGTGATCGCCCCGGCCCGGTCGCCCATCAACGGCGGGGTCTTCCGCGGCTACAACCAGGTGGAGGACATCTCCTTCAAGGTCCCCCGCGCCGAGCTGGTCCCGCTGGCCGAGAGCGAGATGATCGGGCTGGGGCGCACCCTGCGCCGGCTGCGCCCCAACGAGGAGAACAACTTCTCGGTGGAGACGGCCGAGGGGGCGCTGGGGTTCTGGGAGAAGATCTCCTCGTTCATGATCATGGTGCTCCCCATGCTGGTGGGCGTGTCGCTGATCGTGGGCGCGGTGGTCATCATGAACATCATGCTGGTGTCGGTGACCGAGCGGACGCGGGAGATCGGGATCCGCAAGTCGCTGGGGGCGCGGCGGCGCGACATCCTCCTCCAGTTCCTGATCGAGTCCAGCACCCTCTCGGGGTTCGGCGGGGTGGCGGGGATCGGGCTGGGGATCGGGCTGGCGTCGCTGGTGTCGGCCGTCTCCCCGCTCCCGGCGCGGGTGTCGGGAGGGTCGATCTGGCTGGCGCTCTTCCTGGGGATCGGGGTGGGGATGGTGGCCGGGGTCTATCCCGCGTGGCGCGCCTCGCGGCTGGACCCCATCGTGGCCCTCCGGTCGGAATAGGAGGCCGACGATGAAGCTGACCTCGGTGAAGGAAGGGGTGGTGATCGCCCTGGAGTCGCTGCGCGCCAACAAGGTGCGCGCCTCCCTCACCATCCTGGGGATCGTGATCGGCGTGGCCACGGTGATGACCATGGCGGCGGCCATCGGGGGGCTGCGCGGGTCGGTGATGGGGAGCCTGGAGGCGCTGGGCCCCAAGAACTTCTTCGTCAGCCGCTTCGACCAGACCAAGATCCAGCTGGTGAACAACGGGAGCCAGGCCCCCCCCTGGGCCGGGAAGCCGGCGATCACCTTCCGGGAGGCGGCGCTGGTCCAGGATCTCCCCTCCGTCCGCTCGGTGATCACGGCGGTGGACGCCAGCGGGCCGGCCAAGTACGGCTCCCGCACCGTCCCCGGGGTGCAGATCGCGGGGCGCGGGGCGGCGTGGCCCGACTACTCCAAGGGCGACTTCGTGGCCGGCCGCAACTTCGTCCCGGAGGACGAGCGGCGCTCGTCGGGGGTGGTGGTGATCTCGGAGAAGCTGGCGGAGGCGCTCTTCGACGGGATGACGGCGGTGGGGAAGGAGATCCGCCTGCGGGGGCAGCCGTTCGTGGTGGTGGGGGTCTACCGCGAGGTGGAGAACGTCTTCGCCGAGGCGGCCACCAACTTCGCCTTCGTCCCCACGACGACGGCCATCAAGCGGCTGGAGGCGGACCCCGACTGGCTGAGCCTGCTGGTGGTCCCCACCACGACGGCCACGCAGCAGGAGGCGATGGACGAGGTGACGGCGGCGCTCCGCGGCGACCGCGGGCTGCGGCCGGGGGCCGAGGAGAACTTCGCGCTGGTGCGCCCGGAGGCGTTCGGCGAGCTCTTCGACCGCATCACCGGCGTCTTCTTCCTGGTGATGCTGGCGCTGGCGGGGATCGGGCTGATCGTGGGCGGCGTGGGGGTGGTGGGGATCATGATGATCTCGGTCACGGAGCGCACCCGCGAGATCGGGGTCCGCAAGGCGCTGGGGGCCACGCCGCGCGAGATCCTCTGGCAGTTCCTGGTGGAGTCGATGACGGTGACGCTGGTCGGCGGCGCGCTGGGGCTGACGATCGCCAGCGGCATCGCCTTCCTGATCGGCCGGCTCACTCCCATCCCGGCGGCGATCCCGGCGTGGGCGGTGGCGGCGTCGCTCCTGGCGGCGGCGATCAGCGGGATGGGGTTCGGGCTGTATCCGGCGTTCAAGGCGGCGAGGCTGGATCCGGTGGAGGCGCTCAGATACGAATAACAGAAGTCCTTAGTCCTTAGTCCTTGGTCCTTAGTCCTTAGTCCTTGGATCGGGATCGAACCGGAGCCCCTGCTCCTCCACGCGATCGGTTGCGCGGGGGGCGGGGGCTCCGGCATTTTGCGCGGGCGGTTGAAACCGCGGCAACGACGGCGCGAAGTCCGCCTTCGCGGACTCCCGATCCTCCGCATCCGCGCGCGAGCCCGGCTTCGGCGCGGACCGACGACGAAAGAGTGACGTGACGACCGAGAACGAGGGGCTGGCGGTGGACCTGCTGTGCATCGCGGCGCACCGGGACGACGTGGAGCTGCTGGTGGGGGGGACGGTGGCCAGGACGGCGGCGCAGGGGTACCGCGTCGGGATCCTTGACCTCACCATGGGGGAGCGGGGGACGGACGGGAGCGCGCGGCTGCGCGGCGAGGAGTCCGACGCGGCGGCGCGGATCCTGGGGGTGACGGCGCGGCGCAACGCGGGGCTCCCGGACGCGGGGCTGGTGAACACGCAGGAGACGCGCTCGCTGGTGGCGGGCTTCGTTCGCGCCTTCCGGCCGCGGGTGGTCATCCTCCCCTTCACCAGCGGCCGCCATCCGGACCACCGCGTCGCCAGCCAGCTGGCGTACGACGCCTGCTTCCTGGCGGGGCTGGCCAAGTTCGACGCGCCGGGGGAGCCGCACCGCCCGCACAAGCTGCTCTACGCGCTCACCTACCGCGAGGACGCGGTGAAGCCCTCGTTCGTGGTGGACATCACGGAGCAGATGGACACCAAGATGGAGGCCATCCGCTGCTACTCGTCGCAGTTCGACGGGAAGACGTGGGGCGGCGAGGTCTTCCCCGGCGGCGACCGCCCGCTCTACGACCAGGTGCGGATGCACGCGGCCCGCTACGGATCGCTCATCCGCACGGAGTACGGCGAGCCCTTCCACGTGGTCGAGACGATGCAGGTGGACGACGTGGTCGCCCTCCCAGTCCGCAGCATCTGACGCCGGACGCCGAAACGGCGCGGGCGCCGCGATGCGAGGTCGCGGCGCCCGGTGCGAGGATCCGGCGGATCGATGCCCGACGGTCGGGTCCTCGATCTCAGCTCGACGACGGCTCGTCGGCGGCGCAGTGGACCTCGATGAGGAGGCGCTTCCAGCTGGGGACGTCGTCGCCGCGGACGCGGACGGCGGTGGCCGTGGCGGTGCCGCCGCGGAGGAGCCAGGGTGCCAGCCAGTGGTTGATCTCGGGCGGCAGGTGCCCCACGGGGTCGCCGCCGGCCAGGTGCACCCAGACGGCCGGGTCTTCCTCCATCGGCGGATCGGGGATCAGGATCAGCGTGTCGCCCTGCTCCACCTCGAGGAGGTGCGCCGCGCGCTCGCCGAACACCGTCCCGTGCACGGTGGTCCGGAAGGTGGCGGGCTGCTCGGCGGGAAGCGGAGGGATCATCGGGGACCTCGGGCGGATGGACGAACGGCGGCTTCCCGGCAATGTATCACCCCGGAATGGGGGCCTCAAGGCTCTTGCAATCGGTTGCGGGAGCGGGAGATGCACCGCATCCCACGCCTCCGGGCGTTTCCACCCGAGCGGACGATGGTGACATGAGCGACCCGCCCGTCTACCTGGACCACGCGGCCACCACGCCCCCGCGGCCGGAGGTGCTGCGCGAGATGCGCCCGCTGATGGAGACGCACTGGGGGAACCCGTCCAGCGTCCACGCCGCCGGCCGCAAGGCGCGCGCGATGCTGGAGGACGCCCGCGCGCGGCTGGCGGCGACGATCGGCGCGGCGCCGGGGGAGATCGTCTTCACGCGCGCGGGGACGGAGGCCGACAACCTGGCGGTGCTGGGGCGGGCGCGGGCGCTGCGCGGGGCGCCGGTGGCGTGCTCGGCCATCGAGCACAAGGCGGTGCTGGGGGCGATGCGCGCGGTGGCGGCGGACGGCGCGCGGCTGATCGTCCTCCCCGTGGACGGCGACGGGGTGGTGGAGGTGGACGCGCTGCGGCCGGCGTTCGCGGGGCACCCGGCGGTGGTCTCGGTCATGTGGGCCAACAACGAGACCGGCGCGCTCCAGCCGATCGAGAAGATCGCGGAGGCGTGCGACGCCAACGGCGCCTGCTTCCACTCGGACGCGGTGCAGGCGCTGGGAAAGGTGCCGGTGCGCGTGGACCGCCTGCCGGTGGACCTGCTGTCGTTCAGCGCGCACAAGCTGGGGGGGCCGCGCGGGGCGGGCGCGCTCTTCGTGCGGCGCGGGACCTCGCTGTCGCCGCTCCTCTTCGGCGGCGGGCAGGAGCGCGGGCTCTCGCCGGGGACGGAGGACGTGGCGAGCGCGGTGGGCTTCGCGCTGGCGGCGGAGCTGGCGGAGCGCGAGCGCGAGAGGTCGATGGCGCGCCTCGGAGCGCTGCGCGACCGGCTGGAGGCGGGGCTGCGCGCGGCGGTGCCGGAGCTGGTGGTGAACGCGGCCGCCGCGCCGCGCCTGCCGACGGTGCTGAACGTCTCCGTCCCCGGCGCGGACGCGGAGGCGCTGCTGATGGCGCTGGACCTGGAGGGGGTCGCGGTCTCCTCCGGCTCCGCCTGCTCCAGCGGCGCCGTGGAGCCCAGCCACGTGCTGACGGCCATGGGCCTGCCGCCGGAGACGGCCGGCCCCTCGGTGCGCTTCTCCCTGGGCTGGACGACGTCCGACAACGACGTGGAGCGCGCGCTGGCGGTGTTCCCCGCGGTGGCGGAGCGGATCCGGGCGATGGCGGCGATGTAGCGGGGGCGGAGGATGGCGCGCGCCCGCGGCACCCTCACCCCTCGCGCGTCGGTCGACGGAACTGCACCGTCGACTCGCCCCGCTTTTCCCTCTCCCGATGACGGGAGAGGGGAACACCCTGGCGCTTCGCGCTTTGAACAGCGTGGGAGAAGGGCGTCGGTGCACGCCCTCGGCCACGGCGCCCCCTCCCGCGCGGGCGTCCACGGAACTGCACGTGGACGACTCGCGCGACCTCCCCCGTCCCGGGAGAGGTGGGAGCCAGTCGATCGCGCGCAAGCGGGAGAAGGGCCGCCGGTGGCTGATGGCTGAACACCACGACCCGCGGCGCCGCTGCGGTGTACCGGAGCGCCGACAGCACGGGCGCGGGCCTGGGGACGTGACGACGCGGGAAGACTGAGGCGATGGAGAAGAGGACCGTCCTGGTCGCGATGTCGGGCGGCGTGGACTCGTCGGTGGCGGCGGCGCTGCTGGTGGAGCAGGGGCACCGCGTCATCGGCGTGACGATGAAGACCTTCTGCTACTCCGAGGCGGAGACCGAGGCGCTCGGCCCGTCGCGGACGTGCTGCGGGCTGGACGGGATCATGGACGCGCGCCGCGTGGCGGACACGCTGGGCATCCCCCACTACGTCTTCGACGTGGAGCGCGAGTTCACGCGCGACGTGATCGACGACTTCGTCTCGGAGTACGCGGTCGGCCGCACGCCCAACCCGTGCGTGCGCTGCAACGGCAACACCAAGTTCCGCGACCTCCTCCGCCGCGGCCGCATGCTGGGGTGCGACGCCATCGCCACCGGCCACTACGCGCGGATGGGCGCGGACGAGCACGGCCGTCCGCTCCTCCTGCGCGGGGTGGACGCCAACAAGGACCAGAGCTACTTCCTCTGGGCCCTCCCGCCCGAGATCCTCCCGCAGCTGATGTTTCCGCTGGGCGAGCTCACCAAGCCCGAGGTGCGCGAGATGGCGCGCCGGATGGGGCTGGCGACCGCCGAGAAGCCGGAGAGCATGGAGATCTGCTTCGTCCCCGACGGCGACTACCCGCGCTTCCTGGCCAAGCGCCTGGGCGCCGAGCACGAGGCCCTGCAGCCCGGGAAGCTGGTGACGCCCGGCGGCGAGGTGGTGGGCGAGCACGAGGGGTACGCGCGCTACACCGTGGGCCAGCGGCGCGGCCTGGGCGGCGGGCGCAGCCTGCCGCTGTACGTGATCGGCACGCGGCCGGAGAGCCGCGAGGTGGTGGTCGGTACGATGGAGGATCTGCAGCGCGCGGAGGTCGCCATCGGCGAGCTGAGCTGGCTGGCGGAGCCCCCCGCGCCCGGCGACGCCGTGCAGGTGCAGATCCGGCACCGCGCGAAGGCCGTCCCCGCATCCGTCTCGTCGCTGGCCGACGGGACGATCACCCTCGACTTCGACCAGCCGCAGCGCGCGGTGACGCCCGGCCAGTCCGCCGTCGTCTTCCGCGGCGACGTGGTGCTGGGCGGCGGGCGGATCGCGTAGGACGACGAGCCAGGGTGCGGGAAACGGAAGCGGCGGGGGCTGGATGGCCCCCGCCGCTTTCTGCTGCCGAAGATCCGGACCGCGGATCGCGAGGCGGGGGCTCCGCGAAGTCCCCGCCTCGCGATCCCGCTCAGTAGTAGCCGCCCCAGCGCTGGCGGACCAGCTCCCAGTTCAGCAGCGTCCACTCGTCGCCGGAGGGCGTCACCCGCCACTGGTCGACGGTGACGGAGCCTCCGCCGGAGCCCGCGGCCACCCGCAGGCCGACCGTGGTATCGACGGTGTTGCTGTCGATGGCGTGCTCCGAGAAGTCGCGCGCCGCGGTGGCCGTCCCGCCCACCAGCTTCTCGGTGGTCCAGGCGACCGACTTGGTGCCGATCACCGTATCCACGTGCGAGAACGCCGCTCGGGTGGAGCCGCCGCCGATCTCCGCGCGCAGCGACCAGGCGCCCGTCTGCGCCGCGTCGAAGGTGATCTGCAGCACCTGCGCGGCGTTCAGGTACAGCCGCACGAAGCGCTGGCCGGTGGCCGCCGCCGTCACCCGCCCGCTGGCCTCCACCACCCACCGGTGCTGCGTCCCCACGCTGTTGCGCGGGATCAGGTACGAGGCCGCGGCGGTCTCGCCGCCGCCGCCGATGGTGAAGGCGCCCAGGTCCAGCTCCGAGACGCGCTCCTGCCGCAGCCGCGTCACGTTGTCGCGGATCAGGTTGTCCGAGCCGCGGAACGCCGCGTCGACGATGGTCTGCGGAAGCGTGTCGCTGAACTGGGCGGGTGGGCGGTTGTTGTACTCCACCACTCCGGTCACCTTCGGCACCTCGAAGCGGGTGACCGCGCCGGCGTCGACCACGGGAACGCTTGAGACGTGCACGTTCCCCTCGATCAGGTTCCCCTCCGGCCGGTCGGTGGTCGCCGCGTTCAGCAGGTCGTACCGCACCACGCCCACGGTGCCGAAGCGCGCCTCGCCGTGGATGCGGTTGCCGCGGACAATGCACCCGCCGCCGAAGCGGCCACCCGCCTCCACCTCGATCCCGAAGTGCGCCGTCTTCCCGTCGGCGCGCGGGCCCAGGTGGATGTCGCAGTTTTCGATCACGCACCCCTGCGGCTTGTACTCGATCCCGTAGCCCAGGATGGCCACCGCCGACTGGTCCTGCATCCCGGGCGCCAGGATGGTGCTGTCCAGGAGCCGGTTCCGCCGCGCGCTCAGGATGAACGGACGGTAGCCCAGCCCCCCGTAGTTGAGGAAGATGTCCCGGAAGGTGTTGTCGCGCGCCCCCTCCACGCAGGCGAAGCCGTTCCCCGCGTGGGGATAGTCGTCCATCTGGAGGTACGACGCACGGACGTTGCGCCACAGGTTGTGGTGCGAGAGATACGCCACCTCGCCCAGCCGCCCCCAGAAGCGCCCGTTCACGTTCTCCACCGTGCAGCGGGCCATCACGTTCAGCATGAACAGGTCGCCCGCCTCCAGCCACAGGTCGCGGAAGGCGCACTCGTACAGCCCGCCGAAGGTGAAGACGCTGCTGTAGACGTCGTGCCGAGGGTGCTCCAGGCGCAGCCCCTGGACGGTGAAGCGCCGAAGGACGCGTACGGGAAGGCCGTGGCGGTCCAGCCGGCCGTCGGGGGTGGGCCGGGCGATCCGCGCGGAAGGGTACGCCTCGGAGAGGGGATGGCGGAGGAAGACCGTCCCGGCGCTGTCCACCACCAGCACCTCGTTGATCTCGCACGCCAGCGGGATCTCCTTGACGCTGTAGTACTCGTGCTGCGCCGTGCGGATGAAGACGATGTCGCCCGGCTGCCAGGTCTTGGTCACGTCGCGGTCGGCCGAGCTCACCGGGCCGATGCTCCGCGCCCCGCGCGCCGCGTCGTAGCAGGGATAGAAGGTGTCGCCCTGGAACCACGCCAGCGGCCACGACGCCTCCGGACCCGTCGTGGGCCGGGGGCGCGGCCACGGGAGCCATTCGTGGTGGCTCTCGTAGCCGCCCAGCCGGAAGACCGAGGCCTGTCCCAGCTCCGAGTTCAGCGTCCCCGCGCGCACGTTGCGGATGCAGCTGTCGTGGCCGCCGCCGGCCAGGGTGACGTTGTCCATCCGCACGGTGCCGTGCGTGGGATGGCCGCGGTACTCCTGGATGGCCTCGCGGATGGCGTAGTACTGCGGGGTGGGGGGAAAGTAGACGATGCCGCCGCCCGCGTCGCCCGCGGCCTTGATGGCGGCCATGATGGCCTTGTACTCGGCGTCGTTGGTGGGATCGCCGCCGGAGTCGGGGCGGTAGGTGCCGTCGCCGAGCGCGCCGAACGCGCGCACGTTGAACACCTGTCCGCCCTTGTCCCGGATGAGTCCTTCGTAGACGGGATCTGGCATCTTCTCCTGCCGTCCGGGGTGATGGAGAACCGCGAGAACCACGTCCGAAATATAGCCGTACAAAAACCGAAAGCAACGTTTCGACGTCCACCTTCCGCAAGGGCTTCGGGGTGGACGCGCGGAGGGCCGGAGAGGGGTGCGGTTGGAAAATCGCCCGCGGGCGCGTAGCTTCCCGGACCGCCCCGCGCGGTCGCCCGCGGCCCCCCACGAACCGATCTCCGATGCCGGCCCGAACCATCGCGCAGCTGCTGGAAGAGCGTGGAATCCTCCCGGAGATCCGCACCGAGGAGGCGTGGGCGGAGGCGGTGCGCGGCGGGCTCTCGGCGGAGGCGCTGGACGCGGTGATGGCGGCGTTCGGGTTCACGGCGGCGGAGCTGGAGCGGTGCGTGATCACCCGCAAGTCGGCGCAGCGCCGGCGCTCGCGCCAGGAGCGGCTGAACGCGGACGAGTCGGCGCGGGTGGCGCGGCTGGCGCACATGGCGCTCCGGGCGGAAGCGGCGCTGGGGTCGGCCGAGAAGGCGGCGGAGTGGATGCGGCGCCGCAACCGCACCCTTCAGGGCCACTCGCCGCTGGAGATGCTGGACACCGAAGGCGGCGCGCGGATGGCCGAGGCGGTGCTGGCGCGCGAGGGAATCGCCTCGTAGGCGGCGGATGATCGGCCCGGCGAATCGACGGCTGGGAGATCGATGCGATGGACCTCCCTTCCCGGCTCGCGGAGTTTCCTGGACCGATCGACCGGCCGACAATCCGCATCTCCCGCCTCTCGATCCTCATCTCGGGACGTTCCGCGACTTCTCCGACGACCTCTTTTTCCCGCTCCTCGCAACGATCTCGATTCCGGAAGACAGCCGTTTATATTCAGCCGCGGGCCGGAGCCCCGTACGGCCCGCCGATCCCTCCCGAACCAGCTCTCCCGTGAAAATCCACTCCACTCCCCTGCGGTGGCTCCTCGCCGTCTCCGCCGCCGCGCTGCTGCCGGCGTGCGGCGACCGCACCCCGGTCACTCCCGAGACGACAGCCCCGATCGACGCGCCGGCCGCGACGAAGCTGGTGTGCACGGTGACCGTGCGGGCCAGCCTGCTGCACTGCGGCGCGCAGACGCCGGACGGCGCGCGCGGCAACCTGGTCCTGGGCGGCCAGGGCACGTACGTCCGCCTGGCCAGCAGCGGGACTTCGTGGGACGCGGGGACGCAGGTGCTGCGGAGCGACGTGACCGTGCAGAACCTGCTGTCGCAGCGGATGGGCACGGTGGACGGCGTCACGGTGGCCGGCGTGCGCGTGTTCTTCCAGGGCGGGCCCACCGTCACGCTGGGAACCGGGACCGTCTCGCTGGCCAACGCGGACGGCGTCGGCGCCTTCACGGCGGGCGCCCAGCCGTACTTCCTCTACGACGAGATCCTGGACCCGCTGGAGACCGCCGCCGCGCGGAGCTGGCGGTTCAGCGTTCCCGCCACCGTGGAGCAGTTCACCTTCACCGTCCTCGTGGACGCGCCCCTTCCGCTGGAGAGCGGGGTGCTCCGCTGGACGCTGTCCCACGGCGACACCACCGGGTTCGTCAACGCGCTGACCGGGGTGTGGGCGACGCCGGACGGGACGCGGATCTGGGCGGTGGGAACGTGGCGGGCCACCGCCGCCGACACGGTGGACAACGCGCAGGTGCTGGTCTCGGAGAACGGCGGGCGCGACTGGAAGCGCACGCTGATCCCCGGCGGAGCCGGAGTGTACCTCACGGACGTCTGGGGCACCGCCGCCGACGACATCTACGCGGTGGGGTCGCGCCACGATCCCTCCACCAACCTCTTCGCGGGGGTGATCCTGCACTTCGACGGCGCCTCGTGGACCGAGACGCCCAGCCCGGTCCCCGGCGGCTTCCGCTTCTTCCGCGCGGTGTGGGGCGCGGGGCCGGATGCCGTCTTCGTGGTGGGCTGGCAGTTCACCACGCGAATGCAGGGGGTGATGCTGCGCTTCGATGGCACCTCGTGGACCGAGGTGCTCAGCGACGGGGGCGCGGAGAGCGGGCTGCAGCGCCAGCTGCACGGCGTGTGGGGGAGCGGGCCGAACGACGTGTGGGCCGTGGGCTCCGAGGAGAACCCCATGGCCGGGCAGACGTACACCTTCGCCCTGCACTTCGACGGGACCGCGTGGACGGTGAAGCCCGCGCCGTACGCCAGCCCCGGACGGCTCTACGCCGTATGGGCGGCGAGCGCCGACACCCTGTTCGCCGCGGGCCAGGCGGGGACCGTCGGAACCAGCGGGCTGCTGCTTCGCTCCTCGGACGGCGGCCAGTCGTGGACGCCCACCCTGAGCCCCGCCACGGGCGCCCGCGCCCTCCACGACCTGTGGGGCGCCGACGGCGGCGCCGTCTACGCGGTGGGCGGGGACGGGCCCGTGTGGGACCAGCCGGGGAACCGCTCGGTGATCCTGGGCTTCAACGGCTCGGCGTGGACGGAGATGGCGAGCGGTGTCCCATACGAGCTGCAGGGCGTCTTCGGCGTCTCGCGCACGGCGCCCATCGCCGTCGGCGGCTACGATTCGGTGCTGATGGGCACGCGCTGACGTCGGGGATCCGGAACGAGACAGAGGCCCGGGGGATCGATCCCCCAGGCCTCTTCGTTGTCCCCGTCCCGCCGGCGCGCGCTCCGCCGTCAGTCCAGCGGCTTGGACTCGCGCAGCATCTCGCGGAGTTGCTGCTCGTCGAAGTCGATGACCATCTCCTCGGCGTCGGCCTCGTCGCCGGAGCGCACCACGAAGCGCGGGCGCACCGACGGATCCGACAGGCAGTTGAAGACGATGGTGGGCCGGATCGCCAGCCCGAACTTGCCGCTGGAGGCGTACGCCTCCCACGACATCAGGTTCTCGTCGGTGAACGTGTGGCTCATTTCCCCCTCGTCCTCATCCCCGGTCCACGAATCGATTCCGACGGACCGCGTCGGCAAGAACGCTGCCGGGCGGGTTTTAACTGAAGTGCTTAGTGCTTAGTGCTTAGTCCTGAACTGCACGGAGACGGTGCTCCTGCAGTTCAGGACTCAGGACCAAGGACCAAGGACTTCTTTTCTTCTCAGTGCCTCAGCCCCGCGGCGGCGGCGAAGTCCTCGAACAGCTTGCGCTGCTCGTCGGTGAGCGACTCCGGGATGTCCACCTGCACGCGGACGTACTGGTCGCCGCGGCGGCCGCCCTTCTCCACCCCCTGCCCCTTGATGCGGAAGCGGGTGCCGCTCTGCGTGCCGGGGGGGATCTTGAGCACCACGGCCTGCCCGTCCACCGTGCGCACCTTCACCCGCGACCCCAGCACCGCCTGGGCCACGTTGATGGGGATGGTGCACACCACGTCCAGCCCCTCGCGGGTGAAGAAGTGGTCCGGCTGCACCTTGAAGGTGAGCAGCAGGTCGCCCGGCGGGCCGCCGGCGCCGCCCTTCTCGCCTTGCCCGGAGAGGCGGATCTTGGACCCGTTCTCCGCGCCGGCGGGGACGTTGACGCTCACGGTGCGCTGCTGGCGGATCTGCCCCTGGCCGTGGCAGTTGTCGCACGGATCCTGGGGGACCTTGCCGCGACCCATGCAGTTGGGGCAGGGCCGCTGCACCCCGAACCCGCCCTGCCCGAAGGTGATGGTCCCCTTCCCCGCGCACTCCGGGCAGGTGATCACCGGCGTCCCCGGCTTGGCGCCGGTCCCCGTGCAGACGGGGCACTCCTCGGTGACGGGGAGGGTGAGCGTGATGGGGCCGCCGCGCACCGCCGTCTTGAACGGGATCTCCACCGAGAACTCGATGTTCTCGCCGCGCGAGGGGCCGGACGGCTGCGCGCCAGGACCCCGCTGCTGCTGCTTCTTCCCGAAGTCGAAGATGGAGCCGAAGATGTCGCCGAAGCCGCCGATGTCCAGGTCCTCGAAGGAGAACGAGCCTCCCCCGGGGCCGCCCGCGCCGGGACTGCCCGGGCGCCCGCCGCCGGGACGGAAGCCGCCCAGGCCACCGAACGCGCCCAGCTTGCGCATCTGGTCGTACTGCTTGCGCTTGTCCTCGTCGGAGAGGACGGAGTACGCCTCCGAGATCTCCTTGAAGCGCTCGGCCGCCGACGCGTCGTTGGGGTTGGCGTCGGGGTGGTACTGCTTGGCCAGCTTGCGGTACGCCTTCTTGATCTCGTCCGCGGTGGCGCTCTCGGACACGCCCAGCAGGCGGTAGAAGTCCTTGGTCTGTGTCGGCATGGTGTGTCAGATGGCCGAAGAACCCCAGGCGCGCGCCGGGGGCCTACCCGTTGTGCTTCTTGACCACCACGCGCGCGGGGCGCAGCAGGACGCCCTTGAAGCGGTAGCCCTTCTGGTACACCTGCGCGATGGTGTCGTCCTCGGCCTCGCTCTCGGCGGGGACGGTGGTCAGCGCCTCGTGCAGCGTGGGGTCGAACGGCTTCCCCTCGGCGTCGGCGATGGCCTCCAGGCCGGCGGCCTCCATGGCGCGCAGGAACTTGCGCTCCACCATCTCGGCGCCCTCGTGCAGCGCGCCGGCGGGGGTGGTCTCGGGGTCGAAGTCGGCGATGCGCGCCAGGTCGTCGAGCGGCTCCAGGAAGCGCTCCATCAGCTGCGCCTGGGCGCGGACGGCGCCCTCGGAGCGCTCGCGCTCCACGCGCTTGCGGTAGTTCTCGAACTCGGCGGCGAGGCGCAGGTAGCGGTCCTTGAGCGCGGCCAGCTCGCCGGCCGCGTCGCCGCCGCCCGCCGGGGCGGCCTCGGGAGCCGCGCCCGCGGCGGCGCCGGGCTCGGCCAGGCCGTTCCCGGCGTGCCCGTTGGAGCCCGCGGGGGCCTCGCCGTCGGCGGGGGACGCGCCGTTGTTCTCGGCGTCGGGGGTCTCGTGCTTCTTGTCGTCGGCCATGATCCGTCCGAGGTCGATCCTGTAAGGAAAAATCCGGTGCTCAGCGCCCGCGCCGCGCGTTGCGGGCGAGCGAACCCATGAAAGTCGATGCCGACCCTCGGTTCCGCAAGGCGGGTGCCGGGGAAACGTGTCGGAGTGGCAGAAATCCCGTCACGACAGGCAGATACGCCGGGCGTTCATCGGACGCTGTGGCATGCCGGGGATCGTGTCCTCGCCCCCCGCTACGTGGTGGGAGGGAGCCGCATCTCGCCATCTACCGCTCCGTCGCCGATCAGGCTGGCGGATCGGGGCGGTTCGATGGGCCGTGTCGCATCCGTCGGCGGCTCCCTCCCCCCGCTGCGCGGTGGGAGGGAGCCGTATCTCGCTCGTCGCGAACGATCTCGCGCCGGCTGCGGATCAGGACTCGCTCGATGGTGCCCGCGGCTGAACGGATGCGGGGGACCGAAGGTTTCGTGCTCGTCCGCGATCGGGGAGATGGGGCGCGTGGAGACGAGGAAAACGGAGGAGGCGCGGATGGATTCTTCCGCATCTCCACATCCCTGCGTGGAATCCGTTGGCTAGGGCTGGCGAGCCAGGACGCCGTCGATCCACGTGGCGATGTCGTCGATCACCCGCGCGCGGTCCACCTCGTTGTGGGCTTCGTGGCGGAAGCCTTCGTAGCGGCGGATGGTGACGTCGCCGGGGAGGGCCTCGGCGAAGCGGAGGACGGCGGTCTCGTCGACGACGGTGTCGGCGGTGGGGACGACGAAGAGGAGCGGGCGCGGGAGACGGTCGGCCTCGGCCAGCGCGCGGCCGACGTGCGCCATCATCTCGGTGTAGAGGCGCGGCGTGATCTTGTCGTGCACCAGCGGGTCCTCGCGGTACGAGAGGACGTACGCGGGGTCGTGCGAGAGCTGGGCCGGATCGATCTCGTTGGAGATCGGGAGCCAGGGGAGCACCTTCGACAGCGTCCCCGCGGCGGCGGTCTTCCAGCGCGGCGCCTTGACCGCCACGCCCAGGAGCGGCGCGGAGAGGATCGCCCCGGGGAACGCCGTCGGATGCGCGGCGAGGTAGCGGAGGGCGATCAGGCCGCCCAGCGAGTGGCCCAGGAAGAGGAGAGGGAGACCGGAGAAGTGCGTGGACGCGATCGTCCGCCGCACGACGTCGAGATCCTCCACGAGCTCCTCGAAGCGCCGCACGTACGCGCGCCCGCCGCCCGACCGCCCGTGGCCGCGGTGGTCCACGGCGCAGACGGAGATGCCGCGCGGCGCCAGGTCGCGCGCCAGCGCGGCGTACCGCCCCCCGTGCTCCCCCAGCCCGTGGCTGACCAGGAGCGCGGCGCGCGGGCGCTCGGCGGACCAGACCTGGAAATGGATTCGGGTGCCGTCCGCCGCGCGGAGGTCGTGCGGCGCCGGCGGCGGCGGAGCGAGCCCGGGCGGGGGCGCGTCGCTCACGGCGCCTTCCGCTGGAGGTCGAGCTTGCGGAAGGTCTGCAGGTAGACCAGGAGCGACCAGACGGTGAGGATCACCGCGATGGCCAGCGTCCCGCCGGCGAAGTAGCGGTGGAAGGGGAGCCAGATCCCCTCCCAGAAGCTCCGCCCCGCCCAGCCGTGCTCACGCGCCGTGCTCCAGAGCGCGTACCAGAAGATGATGGCGCCCGTGGCGATGTTCTGGAAGACCGCCTTCAGCTTCCCCGCGTTCCCCGCCGCCAGCACCATCCCACGCTTCGCCGCGAAGCTGCGGAAGAGGGTGATGAACAGCTCGCGCCCGAAGACCACGATCAGGATCCAGAGCGGGAGCGTCCCGCCGAACCAGGGGAACGCCGTCTCCGGCTCGCGGCCGTGCGAGAGGAAGTAGAAGGGGATGAAGGTGCAGGCCAGGAGGAGCTTGTCGGCCAGCGGGTCGGCCAGCTTCCCGAAGTCGGTGATCAGGTTGCGCGAGCGCGCCAGCTTCCCGTCCACCAGGTCGGAGAAGGCGGCGATCAGGAAGACCACGAACGCCGCCAGCCGCATCCCGAAGTGGTCGGTGAGGACCATGGGGGCCAGGAGCACCGCCAGGACGATGCGGCCCAGCGTGATGGCGTTCGGGAGGTTCAGCCAGGCCATGTGGGTTTCGCGCTCCGCGGCTAGCTGAGGGCCTTGATGACCAGCTTGCTGACTGCCTTCAACGTGTCGAACACCCCGATCCCCCGCACCCCCACCGCCTCGTAGTAGGGCACCCGGTTGGGGTTCAGCTGGCTCTCCAGCTCCTGCACCGAGGAGATGTTGGGGAGGTCGCGCTTGTTGTACTGGATGATGAACGGGATCTCGCGGAGGTCCAGCCCGTACTCGGACAGGTTCTCGTAGAGGTTGTGCATGGACTCGATGTTGGCGTCCAGCCGCTCCACCTGGCTGTCGCCCACGAACACCACGCCGTCCACCCCCTTCAGGATCAGCTTGCGCGAGGCGTTGTAGTACACCTGCCCCGGCACCGTGTACAGGTGGAAGCGCGTCTTGAAGCCGCGGATGGCGCCCAGGTCCACCGGGAGGAAGTCGAAGAAGAGGGTGCGCTCGGTCTCCGTGGCCAGGGAGATCAGCTTTCCCCGCGTGTTGGGGGCCACCTTCTCGTAGATGTACTCCAGGTTGGTGGTCTTCCCGCACAGCCCGGGGCCGTAATAGACGATCTTGCAGTTGATCTCGCGCGAGGCGTAGTTGATCATCGACATGGAGAGCGCCCTTTCAGAGATCGCCGAACAGGCGGTCGATCTCGTCCTCCGCCTCGTCGACGAAGGCCGCCTCCACGCGCGATCCCTGCGGCTGTGCCGCGGAGCGCTCGAACATGTCCCGGAAGATCTCGCTGAGCTCCTTCACCAGTCCCTTCACCTTGATCCGGATCATCCCCAGGGTCGTGCGGTTGTCGAACAGCACCACCAGGATCACGCGCCGCGCCACGTCGGCCAGGTACATCGACTCCTTCTCTCCCTGGTGGAAGAGCGAGGAGAACTCGTTCTCGCCGATCATGGTGGCCAGCTGGTCGTTGGCCGAGAAGTCGGCGGCGGCCAGCGACGCGAAGGCCGTGGTGTCGAACTCGGGCTTTTCCCCGGCGGTGGTCACCAGCTGGCCGGTGCGGTCCACCAGGAGCGAGCACCGGGCGCTGGAGTCGTACAGGAAGTCCTGGAGAAGCCGGTCGATGCGCTGGAAGTCGCGCTCCTCGAACGACCAGCTGCTGGCGCCGCCGGCCATCAGGCGACCTCCGTCTCGCGCGAGGCGAGCGCTTCCTCCAGCCGGGCCAGCACGGCCTGCGCGCGCTTGCGCAGCAGCGGCCGGGGCTCCCACGCCAGGAAGTCGCGGAGGAGGAGGACGGTGTCGACGGACGCGGCCACGCCGCCCAGGTACTCGAGCGCGGCCAGCCGGCGCAGCGGGTGCGGCGAGAACAGGTCGCGGCGGCTGCGGCTGATCTGGTCGCGCACCAGCAGCACCCCCAGCGCGGCCACGGCCCCGGCGGCCAGCACCACGAACGCCGTGGTACGCACGATTCGCTTCTTTTCCATGACTCCGGCGGAACGTCGGCGGAACTTGTGAACGGGCGGCGCTGACAAACTACACCGCCCCGGCGAAAAACACAAAACGCGGGCCACGGCGTCGGAACGGCGGGGATGGGGCGGGTGATGGAGGATCGTGGATCGGTGCGGTTCGACGGGAGACGTCGCATGCCGCGGCGGGGCCCCTCTCCCCTGCCCTCTCCCCCAAAAACCCCTGGGGGAGAGGGAGAACGGCAACGGCTTCCGCACGAAGCCTCGCCGCTCGACCTCTGGTTCCTCGGAGATCGATGGCGAGGCGTTCCGTCGTTCCAGCGGGCGTGTTCACGCGCCCGCGCCAGGGCGGCGGCCACGAAAAAACGCGGGCCGAGAGACGATCATCTCCAGGCCCGCGTTTCCATCTTCCCGATCCCGATCTGCCGCCGTCTACAGGATCTCGCGGCGGTGCGTGAGCGCTTCGGCGATGGTGACGCCGTCGGCGTACTCCAGGTCGCCGCCCACGGGGAGGCCGCGGGCGATGCGGGTGACCTTGACGCCCAGCGGGCCGATCAGCTTGCGGAGGTACATGGCGGTGGCCTCGCCCTCCACGCTGTTGTTGGTGGCCAGCACCACTTCGGTGACGACGCCGCCGCCCAGGCGGCGCAGCAGCGGGTCCACGTTGAGCTCGGAGGGGCCCACGCCGTCCAGCGGCGAAAGGCGGCCGCCCAGCACGTGGTACATCCCCCGGTACTCGCCGGTGCGCTCGATGGCCAGGATGTCGCTGGCCTCCTCCACCACGCACACCAGCGTCCCGTCGCGCCGGGGGCTGGTGCAGATGGCGCACGGCGAGGCTTCCGTCAGGTTGCCGCACTCGGTGCACGGGCGCACGCGCTCGCGGACGGCCACGATGGCGCTCGCCAGCCGCTTGGCCTCGTCGGACGGGGCCTTGAGGATGTGGAAGGCGAGCCGCAGCGCCGTCTTCCGGCCGATGCCGGGAAGGCGCGACAGCTCGCCCGTGAGGTCGTCGATGGCGGACACGGGGGTCCCTTTCGTCCGTTCAGCCGGGGCCCGTCACATCCCCGGGATGTTGAACGGGAGGTTCATCCCGCCGGAGACCTTGCGCATCTCCTCCTCGTACATCTGCTGCGCGCGGTCCTGGGCCTGGCCCACGGCGGCGAGCACCAGGTCCTCCAGCATCTCCACGTCGCCCCCCTCGAGGACGGCGGGGTCGATCTTGATGGAGCGGATCTTTCCGCGGCCGTCGGCCACGGCGGTCACCATCCCGCCGCCGCTGGAGACGGAGACGGTCTTCTGGCCGAGCTCGGTCTGAAGCTGGGAAAGACGAGCCTGCACCTGCTGGCCCATCTGGAGAAGCTGCTGAAAGTTGTTGTTCATCTCAATCCTCTTCCGCGCGGCGCGCGGAAACGGGGATGCGCGCATTCCGCGGCCGCCGGACGGCGGGCGCGAAAGGCGCCGTCAGTCAACCAGTTCCAGGTCGAGTGCTTTTACCGCGGCCGCGAGGAGCGGTTCCCCCTCCATCAGCCGCTCCAGCCGGTCGCGGCGGACGCTCTCGGCGGTGAAGCGCGAGCTTCCGTTGTCCAGGGCCGCGGCCGCGCCGGTGGCGATCAGCAGCGACACGGGGCCGCCCAGCCGCCGGGCCAGCGCGTCCTCCACCGCCTTCCGGGTGACCGGGTTCTGGAGCCGCTCCACGGCGGGGTGCCCGGGCGGAAACTCCAGGCGCGCCTGCCGCCCGCCCGCGGCCGTCATGCGGGCCGCGCGCATCATCATCCCCATCCCCGAAGGCAGTCCCTCGCCGTTCTGCAGCAGCGTCCGCCACGCCGCCGTGAGCCGCGCCGGGTCGATCGCCGGTCCTTCGCCGCCGCCGGTCGGAGCCGAAGCTACGGCTTCCGGCTCGGGCTCGCGGCGCGCCGGCGGCTCGGGAGCGCGCGCGGGCTCGCCGAACGACGGCGGCGCGAAGGCCACCATCGGCTCGGGCGCCGCGCCGTACGGGTCCGGCGGAAGCGGGATGTCGTCCCACGCGGGCGGCCCGTCGTTGGCGATCGCGGGGACGGAGATCCGCGCGGGCTCCGGCGCCGGCGTCGGGATCGCGGCCGGCGCGGGATCGGCGACGGGCGCGGACTCGGCCACGGGCGCGGGATCCGGGTTCGCGATCGAAGCCGGAGCGATCTCGGCGATCGGCGCAAGCACGGGATCAGCGGCCGGCGCGGATTCAGCCACCGGCGCCGGATCCGGGTTCGCGGTCGGAGCCGGCGCGATCTCGACCATCGGCGTCGGGACCGAGTCGGCTACCGGGGTCGGGACCGGATCAGCGGCCGGCGCGGGCGTTGGATCCGCGGGCGCCGCGGACGCGATGGGCGGAGCCGGCGCGGGCGTCGGGTCCGCGAGCGGGGCGGATGCGACGGGTGGAGCCGGCTCGGGCGTCGGATTCGTCGCCGGAGCGGACGCGTACGACGCGTACGGCGGCTCGATCGCCGGCGAAGCGGCGGGCGCGGAGGCGACGACCGGGGCGGCGGCTTCGGCGCGGGGCGCGGGGGCCTGCGGCTCGGGCGCGGGGCGCGGCGGGGCGGCGGTGGGGGCCGGCGCGGGCGCGGTGAAGCCGCCGGGGCGCGCGGCGGGGCCCTCGGGGGCGGGGCGTCCGCCGCCGCCGTTGCCTCGCGGTCCCCCGTCGCCGCCACCCCCGCCGCCCATCGCGGCCAGGACGTCCTCCAGCGAGACCGTGCTCTCCAGGTACGCGAAGCGGAGGAGGAGGAGCTCGATCAGGATCCGCTGCTCGCCGCTCTTGCGGAAGCGGCCGTCGGCGTCCAGCTCGGCCACCTGCGCCAGCATCCGCAGCAGGTCGCCGGGGGCGAAGCGGTTCGCCATGGCCGACACGGCCTCGTGCAGGTCGGCGCGGACGGCCTCGGCCTCGCCTCCGCCCAGGCGCACGATCAGGAGCGCGCGGAGGAAGTCGGCCAGGCCGCGGTAGAACTCGGCCAGGTCGTATCCCTCGTCCATCATCTTCCCCACGAAGCGGAAGACGTCGGCCGCGCGGCGGTCGGCGATGATGGTGAAGAGCTCCAGGTACACCTCGGTGCCGACGAGCCCCAGGATGCGGCGGACGTCGTCGGAGGTGGGCGCGCCCTCGGTGAAGGAGAGCACCTGGTCCAGGAGCGACAGCCCGTCGCGCATCCCCCCGTCGGCCTTGAGGGCGATGGGGAGAAGCACCTCGTCGCCGGCGTGGATCCCCTCGGCGTTCATCACCGTCCGCAGCCGGCCCACCAGGTCCGGGGTGGAGATGCGGTGGAAGTCGAAGCGCTGACAGCGCGACAGGATGGGCGGCGCGGCCTGCTGGATCTTCTGCGGCTCGGTGGTGGCGAAGACGAAGATGACGCGCGGGGGCGGCTCCTCCAGGATCTTGAGGAGGGCGTTCCACGCCTCGCGCGTGAGCATGTGCGCCTCGTCGATGATGTAGATCTTGTAGCGATCTTCCTCGGACGGGGCGTACATGGCGCGCTCGCGCAGGTCGCGGGCGTCGTCCACGCCGCGGTTGCTGGCGGCGTCGATCTCCACCACGTCCAGCGAGGTGCGGCCGGCCCAGATGCGCTCGCAGCTGTCGCAGACGCCGCACGGCTCGCCGTCGTCGCCGCGGTTGGGGCAGTTGAGCGCCATCGCCAGCACGCGGGCCAGCGTGGTCTTCCCCACCCCGCGCGGCCCGCAGAAGAGGTACGCGTGGGCCACGCGGTTCTTCTGCACGGCGGAGCGCAGCGTCTCGGAGACGTGCGCCTGCGTGGCCACCTCGGTGAAGCGCCGGGGGCGGTAGGTGCGGGCGAGTGCGGTGCGGGACAACGGCCTGCGGGGTTCGGGTGGAGTTGCGAACCAGGCAATATAGCCAACCGGGGAAGTCCGCTCAACACGTCAGCCGACGCGGCCGATCCACCGCGCGCCGCCCGGCTTCGTCCTCCTCCGGGCGATGCGCTCTCCAGCGCCCGGATCTCCCAACGAGCAGCCTTCCGTATCGACCGTCACCCCGCTTGCTGGGTGGATGAGGAGCGGCCGCCGCCTCACCCGCCGGAACGACGACGCCCCCGCGGACCGGCTGGTCAACAGGGGCGTCGTATCTCGCATCGCATCCACATCGGCCATCGGCCATCGGCCATCGCCAGCAGTGAACGAGCCTCGGTCGGCGGCGATGGCTAGTTGGACGGAGCCGGCTTGAACAGCGCGCGGAACGCGCGGAGGGCGGCGGGATGGTAGATCGTCCCGTGCGTCTCCTCCGGCATCTTCTCGTGGTGCCAGCGGAGACCCGCGGGGGCGCTGGCCCTCAGCGTGTCCGCCAGCCGCTGCGTCGCCGCCGCGATCACGGGCTCGTCGCTGTTGGCGAGGTACAGCGACTTCGCCAGACCCGGCCGCGCCCGCAGCCGCCCGCCCGCGCCGGCCACCAGCGCCTCGCCGTTCCACCAGAGGCTGGGATCGAAGGCGACGTAGGTGTCGAACATCTCCGGCTCGAGGAGGAAGGTCTCCACCACGAACAGCCCGGCGAGTGATTCGCCCACGATCGCCGTCTCGTCCGTCGTGCGGTATCGGCTCTTCACCTGCGGCATCAGCTCGTCGCGGATGAACCGGCGGAACGCCTCGGAGCCGCCCACGCGCGGCGCGATCTTGCGATCGTTCTCCACGGTGGTGGGCCCGGTCATGTCGCGGCGACGCTCGGTGTTCTCGATCCCCACGAGGAGGAACGGGCGCATGGTGCCGTTGCCGACGGAGACCTGGAGCAGCCCCGCCACGTGCAGGAAGTCCTCGGCCATCCCGCCATCCGGCATGTAGAGCACGGGAAGCGGCGTCTCGGGCGTCGCGGCGTATCCGCGCGCCGCGTAGACGTTGATCCGCCGCGTCTCGTTCATGATCCGGGACTGGATGGTGAACGTCTCGCCGATCACCAGCGGGGCGGCGGCGTCGCTCGCGCGGGCGGCGGCGGTGCCCTGCGCGCCCGCCGCCGGCGCGATGGTGAGGAGGAGGGCGGCGCCGAGGAGCAGTGGTTTCATCAACGATCCGGGTCCGGAAGCGGGTGCGATGGACATCGAGACGAGGAACGGAGCGGTGCGCGGGGCGGACGGTCACAGTCCGCGCACGGCCCGTCCGTCCGGGTGAATCCTGTGCTCTCGCCGAGCGAAGCGCCAGCCCATGCCCGCGCGCGAAGACGGTACGGCGTCCGCTCGTCCCGGAAGGCCGGCTCGCCGTCTCCCCCTCGGCCGTGTCCGCGCAGGACGGGGACGCGCGCCGTATCACCGTGGCGCCTCACGCCGACGCGGCGGGCTCGGCCGGCGTTCCGCGGGGGGTCTCGATGGTGGGCCGGCCGGCCAGGTCGCTCGACAGCGCGAAGGCGATGGCGGGTCCGACGAGCCCCCCGGCCGCCACCGTCGCGGCCAGGTCGAACGGCTCGCCGGCGATCATGCGCACCAGCCCCAGCGCCCCGAGGACGCAGACTCCGCCGAGCAGCCCGACGAGGTGCCGGCCCACGGCGAGGTGCGTGACGCGCTGGAGGAGCCAGTACACCGTCGCCGCCGCCAGCGTCCCGGCGAGGTAGCTCGGGTAGAACAGGAGGATGCGCGCCCGGCCCACCTCGCCCAGGAAAAGCTCCAGGAGGAGGGGGATGGCCGCGACCGCGCACAGGATGGCCGCCGCGACGACTCCGGCCATCCAGGCGCTCCGCAGCGAGCCGCGGGTGTCCGGCGGCGGGCGGGAGATCCATCGGCGCGCCGCCCAGAGAAGGATGGCCGCCTGCACGCCCAGGAAGCCCAGCGGCGCGGCGGCCGGGTGCGTGCCGCCCAGCGCCGGGGCCACGAGCACGGCCGTCGAGGCGATCCCCACCGCCAGGACGCTCCTCCCCCCGACCCGGCCGCGGCCCCGGCGCCACGCGATGCCCGCGACCACCGCGAACACCACCGCGCCGCCGCCCAGCGCGCGCGGATACGCGCCGACCGGCAGGAGCGCGGTGGAGAGCGCCAGGTAGAGCGCCGCGACCGCCACGGCGACGGCGGTGTCGACGTTCGCGACCCGACCGAGCCACTGCCGGCGAAGGGCCCGCGGGCGATCACCGCCTGGAAGACGTGCGACGCCACTGCCCTCCACCGGCGCGGGATCGCGCGATTCCAAGCCGCGCGGGATGCGGGACTGCTCTCTGAATGGCATCGTCAGGGGCGCATCAATGGTTCAGCGGTGGCCACTCCGCGGCGCCGCGCGCGGCAAGATACTCCCGGAGCGCTGTCTTTGCTTCACCCGACGTGCCGCCGGCAGCGCATTCGGCCGGCGCTGATGCGCGCTCACGCGTCGTGGATGCGCGGGATCCGGATTCGACGGAATCCATTCGTCCAGCGACCGTAACCGGAAGATCACGAATCCGGGAATGGCGGCCCGCGGATGGGGAAGATCCGGATCGCAAAACTCTTGTTTTGGGGCGGCGCGGCTCCTATCATTCTGCCAAAGCAGCAGCACAGCGTTTTATGTACAACCTTTGCACAACCGGCCCCATCGCCGCGCCACGCGGCTGCATTCCTCCATTTCTTCCGGAAGACCACAATGAGACGACCCGTTCGATGGGCGGCGTTCGCGCTGCTCGTGCCCGCCGCGGCGGTCGCGGCCGCCAGCTGCAATCCCGATCCGCCCGGCACGCCGGCGCCCCTCCCCGATCGTCCCGCTCCCACCTTCAGCACCCGCTGGACGCAGGCGCAGCGCGACTCGTTCTACCACCTGGCCGAGGGGAGCGAGGTCATTCCCACCAGCATGGTGCGGGCGCTGTGGAGCCCGGCGACCAACCGGCCGCTGATGGCGGTCCCGGAGCGCTTCGGGCTGATCTTCGACCCCAACAGCCCAGACAGCCTTCCCGTGGGCGTCACCAACGCGGAGACGGTGGACTCGCGGCTCTTCGGCGTGAAGATGCTGGGCTTCAACTGCTCCGCCTGCCACGTCGCGCAGATCAGCTACAAGGGACAGGTGCTGCAGGTGGACGGCGCGCCCGCCCACTTCAACAGCGACAGCCTCTCCTCCGAGCTGCAGGCCTCCATCAGGTGGACGCTGGGCAGCCCGGTGCGCGTCATCCAGTTCCTGGAGCGGTGGCGCCACTACGCGCAGCAGGACGCCGCCCTGCTCGAGGCCGGCGGCGGGACGGTGGAGGAAGGCGCCGCGGTCTACGGCCGCCTCCGCCCCGACGCGGAAGCGCCCGCGGGCGACACCGCGCAAGCCGCGTTCAGGGAGCGGCTGAACGCGCTGATCGCGGAGGAGGCGGCGCGGCCGGGGGTGGACCACGGGCAGGGGCTGGGCGGGCGCAACGACGAGCCGGCGGACCTGGAGCTGCGGGCGCGCTACACCGCCCTGCGCGACTCCATGACCATCGCGCGCGTCACCGGCACCCGGCCGGACGCCGTGGACGCGCTGGCGCGGAAGCTGGGCGGTGACGAGCGCCGCGCCGAGGCCGACCTGCACGACTACGTGGAGGACCTGGTGGTGAGCGTGCGGCTGCTGAGGGACCGGCTGGCGACCATCGAGAAGTTCTTCCCCAGCCACGACAACCACGCCGTCGCGTCGGCCCGGGCGAGCATGCCGCCACCGACCTCGCCGGGGCCGGGGCGGGTGGACGCGTTCGACGTGGCGCGCAACATGATCTACGTCAACGACCCGGTGCCGGTGAACGCCCCGGTCTCCTTCCCGTTCCTGTGGGGCTTCACGCGCAACGTGTGGCTGCACTACGACGCCAACACCAACTCGGTGATGGAGCGCAACATCGGGCAGGCGCTGGGGGTGGGCGCCGTGTTCGACCGCTACACCGCGCAGTCCACGCTGAACCCCGTCAACCTCCACGGGCTGGAGATGCTCGCGCGCGGCATCGACCCGCCCGCGTGGCCGGTGGCCATGTTCGGCCCGCTGGACCCTGCGAAGATGCGGCGCGGCGAGGCGGTCTTCAACCGCGAGTGCGCGCGATGCCACTTCAACGGCACGCAGCAGATGCCGTTCGACTCCGTGTACGAGCTGTCGTACATCGGCACCGACTCGCAGCGCGTCATCAACTTCGCCATCCCGCTGGCCGACACCTCCATGATCGCCGGCCGGCCGTCGCCCAGGCTGCGCCCGGCGCCGCACTTCACCACGGTGGTGGGCCCGCTCCTGGGGAAGGTGAAGGAGCAGGCGTACGCCTTGTTCCGCGTGCCGCCCTCGCGGCAGGCGGTGATGAACGGCTGCGCCAACGACACGGTGTGGCGCACCACCCGCGCCTGGCAGTCGCGGCCGCTCTCGGGGATCTGGGCCACGGCGCCGTACCTGCACAACGGCTCGGTCCCCACGCTGGACGACCTGCTGCGCCCGGCGGCCGAGCGCCCGAAGACGTTCGTCGTCGGCAACCCGGAGTACGACCCGATCAAGGTGGGGTACGTCTCGGCCCTGGCGCCGGGGCGGGCGACCTCCGTCTACGACACCCGCGTCACCGGCAACGGCAACGGCGGCCACGAGTACGGCACCCAGCTGAGCCAGGACGACCGGATGGCGCTGCTGGAGTACCTCAAGGGCCACGCCCTCCCGGTGATCCCCAAGGAGTGCGTCCCCGGCACCGGAACGGCACCTCCCGGCCGCGTCCCCCCGCGCCAGGCGCGGTAGCACAGCGGGCCGATCGCGACCGGATGAACAGCGCCCCCGCGGACCGAGTGGTCCGCGGGGGCGTCTTGTTTCCTGACTACCAGCATGAGTCTGGACGGAGGCCTCATACCAGTTCCCTGGACGGAATGTGCAGAAGCAGGGCGATGAAGAGGCAGTCGCATCCGGGAGAGGATGCCCGCGTACCGCCGTGGAACCATAGGCGGAGATGAGCATCGAAATTTTTTCGGAGAGGCACCTTCGGTCTTCCCTCTCCTCAACCCGCGTCCGCCTGCCGCGCAGCGTCTTCAAGCATCGAAGACTACGTCATCAGGAGGGTCGGCGCGGAAGCCGGTCCCTGCTCCACATCCCCCCGATGACGCAGTTGGCATAGCCCGGGCTAGCAAGAGATCCAGGTCGTGAGCGAGATCGATTGCACGATCCGACGCGCATCTGGGATAAGCACTCCTGTTCCGTCCTACATCCGCCACGCGTCCTCCACGTGCTCGATGTGCGGCTCGCCGCCGGAGGGGAGGAGGATGGCGACGGCGTCGAAGCGGTAGACGTCGTCGGGGCGGCCGTGGCGCTCGATCCAGGCGCCGGCCACCTGGTGGATCTCGCGGCGCTTCCTGGCCGTGATGGCCTCCAGCGGGTGGCCGTAGCCCAGGCCGGCGCGCGTCTTCACCTCCACGAACGCGACGACCTCGCCGCGGCGCGCGACGAGGTCGATCTCCTTCCTGCCCAGGCGGAAGTTGCGGCTCAGCACCGTCCATCCCGCGCGGACCAGGTGGTCGGCGGCGAGCTGCTCCCCGCGGTCTCCGAGCGGCTTGTTGGCCACGCGGCGGTCACACCACGGCGCGGATCGGCCGGCCGGTGAGCGACGGCACCAGCTCGCGCCCGATCGCCTCGGCGATCACCACGATCTGCTCCATCAGCTCCTCGAACTGGTCGGGGAAGAGCGACTGCGCCCCGTCCGACATGGCCCGCTCGGGGTCCGGGTGCACCTCCACCATCAGCCCGTCGGCGCCGGCGGCGATGGCCGCGCGCGCCATGGGGATCACCTTGGCGCGCAGCCCCGTGCCGTGGCTGGGGTCGGCGATGATGGGGAGGTGCGAGAGGCCCTTGACCACGGGGATGGCCGTCAGGTCCAGCAGGTTGCGCGTGTGCGTGTCGAAGCTGCGCACGCCCCGCTCGCAGAGGATCACCTTGCCGTTCCCCTCGGCCAGGATGTACTCGGCCGAGAGGAGGAGGTCCTTGACGGTGGCCGCCATCCCGCGCTTGAGCAGGATGGGCTTTCCCGTGCGGCCGGCGCGGCGCAGCAGCGAGAAGTTCTGCATGTTGCGCGCGCCGATCTGGATGATGTCGGCGTACTCGGCGACGGCGTCCAGGCTTTCCGGGTCGATGGCCTCGGTGACGATGGCCATCCCCGTCTCCTCGCGCGCCTTCGCCAGCAGCTGCAGCCCGGGGACGCCCATCCCCTGGAAGGAGTAGGGCGAGGTGCGGGGCTTGTAGGCGCCGCCGCGCAGGATGGTGGCGCCCGCCTCGCGCAGCCGGTGCGCCACGCCCACGATCTGCGCCTCGCTCTCCACCGAGCAGGGCCCGGCCATCACCGCGATCTCGCTCCCGCCGATGCGGGTGCCGTTGTCCAGCTCCACGATGGTGGGCTCCTCGCGCCACTCGCGCGAGACCTGCTTGTACGGCTGGGTGACGTGGATGATCTCCATGACGCCGGGGAGCGCGTCGATGCGATCGGAGTTCACCTTGCCGTCGTTGCCCACCAGGCCGACGGCGGTGCGCTGCTTCCCGGGCATGGGACGGGCCTCGTAGCCCATCTCGCCGATGACGTCGACGACCGCCTGGACCTGCTCGGGCGTCGCGTCGTGCCTCATCACGACCAGCATTGGCTCGCGGATTCCTGGGGATGTGTGGCGCGGCGCGCGGGCAAGTCCCGCGCGACGAGTGAATTTACCCGCCGCACGACGGTGCGTCTACCGTCCGGACGCTTGTTCGAACCCGCCCGGCCAGCCCCGTCTGGATCGAGGGCCCGGAGGCGCGAGCCGATCCAGGCGCGCGACGGCAGCCGCGGACCGAGGAGAACGCGGGAGTAGTCAGCAGGGATGAACAAGTATCGTTTCCAGCCGCACAAAATACAACCCCTGTAGAGCAAACGAGACAAAATCAATGCGTTGGCCAGAGAAGGATGAATCTACCGATCACAAACACATTCCTTTGGAGCACATACGTCTCTGACCTTCCGCTGCAGACCTGCAGCACAACTGATCCAGTCGCCGCTTCCTTCCCCAGCATGGTGTGACGACTCCGGGACCGCCGTGCGAAGTCACTTCGTCAACGACGACAAGAGCGCGCAAGCCCTTGCCTGGACTCGCGCGCTCTGCGTTTCGCTCTTGAAGATCGCCTACCGGTCAGCTCTGTTCATCCAGCCACCCTTTGCACGCACTCCGCCGGAGGGCGGCTTAGCGAGAACGGGCTGCTGTTGCTCGGGTGTTCTCTTCCACAATCTCCTGAAGCGACTCCTTCAGGGAAAGCGGAGCTCCTTCTGCGGCCATGTAAAGCTCCGCCAGGGACTGGCCGCGCTTGTAGTCTCCAGCCTTGAGCGCCGCCAGAACCGCGCCCCGGCGTGCAATCCGGCCTTCGGGCGCGGACACGGGGATGACACGGGCCAGCTTTTCCTCGAGTGAGGATACATCGGCCCACTCGTCCGCGGCCTCGCCCGGCCCATGCTCTTCGGCCCGTTCCGCACGCCAGATGGCGCCGCTCACGCGGGAGTGCAGCTCGTCAACGTTCTTCATGGTCCTCGTGCCTCACGTTGCGGAGAGCGGCAGTCGGTCGTTCGAAGCCTACCACACCTGCCCACCGCTGGTCAACGTCCGTGGTCTTCGAGACCCGCAGCAGCTTTTCGGAAAGCCTTTCCCAGATGCTTCTCCGGGCGATCCCGCTCACCTCCAGCGCCACCAGCTCGCGGCGGTCTCCCGAATGATACTCCAGGAGCCAGTCGGCGTGTTCCTCGCGCTGCATTCGGCGAAGGACCCGCCATTCGTGGTGCCGGTGAGCCAGGACCAGCGCGACGGCCTCCGCGCCGTCCTCCGTGATCCGATTCTGGTCATGCTGGTCGACGGATCCCATGTCCGCATCCGGCCAGGAGAAGGTCCCCTCGTACGGCGCGCGGTCACAATCCCATGCAACACCGACACCAGGCGAATGTCCACTCCGCTGGAACGCGAGCGCGGCGCGCTCCACCATCACAGAGGCAAGCTCCGGCGGAAGCCCGGGATGCATCTCACGCAGGCGGCCGATCTGGATCTCCACGTCTGCGATCCTCCACGAAGGTCATTGGAGAAGACAACACGTCCGAACACCCGGGAGGCGGTTGTCCGTCACGCCGCCCGCCCATCCCCGTAGCTCCACGCGCCTTCCAGCTCCACGCCGACGATGGTGGAGACGCCGGGCTCCTCCATGGTGACGCCGTAGATCCAGTCGGCGGACTCCATGGTGCGCGGGTTGTGGGTGATGACGATGAACTGCGTGTCGCCCTTGAAGTCGTTGAGCAGCTGGATGAAGCGGCCCACGTTCGACTCGTCCAGCGGCGCGTCCACCTCGTCGAAGAGGCAGAAGGGCGACGGCTTCACCAGGTAGATGGCGAAGAGGAGCGAGAGCGCCGTCAGCGTCCGCTCGCCGCCGGAGAGAAGGTGGATGCGCTGCGTCTTCTTCCCGCGCGGACTGGCGTGGATCTCGATCGGCGACTCCAGCGGGTCGTCGGGGTCCGCCAGCCAGACGTCGCACTCGCCGCCCAGGAAGAGCGACTGGAAGGTGCGCTTGAAGTTCTCGCGCACCGTGTCGAAGGTGCTCATGAACACCTCGCGCGCCGTCTTGTTGATCTGCCGGATCGCCGACGCCAGGTCGTCGCGCGCCTTGGTCAGGTCGTCGCGCTGCTCCAGGAGAAAGGTGAGGCGGCGGTCCTCCTCCTCGTGCTCCTGCACGGCCAGCATGTTGATGGGCCCCAGCGCGTCCACCTGCTGGATCACCTCCTTGACCTCCGCGCGCCACCCCTCCTCGTCCCCCTCCTCCACGGGATTCGCGTGCGCCACCAGCACCTCCCAGGGCCGCGCCCACTCCACCTCCAGCCGCTCGCGCGCCCGCACCACGCGCCCCTCCAGCTCCACGCGCTCCACCTCGATGCGGTGCCGCGCCTCGCCCGACTCGCCCTCGCGCCGCCGGCCCACGCGGGCGCGCTCCTCGGCCGCCAGCGCCTCCGCCTCCAGCTCCCCCAGCCGCGCCTCCAGGTTGGCCACCTCGCCCGCGAACCGGTCGCGCTCCGCAAACAGCGTCTCCACCTGGTCGCCCGCGCGCTCGCGGACCCCGGAGAGGCTCTCCAGCGAGCGCCGCAGCTCCGCGGCCTCCGCCTCCAGCGTCCCCGCCCGCCGCCGCGCCGCGTCCGCCCCGTTCAGCGCATCCGACAGCCCGCGCTCCACCTCGCGCAGCTCGCCCTCCGCGCGGGCAACGGCCACGCGCAGCTCGCTCTCCTCGTCGCGAGCCGCCTCCCACGCCGAATCGAGGCCCGCGAGCCCCGCGCCCGCCCTGGCGGCCTCCGCGTGCGCCTCGTCCGCGCGCGCCACCATCTCCTCCAGTCTGGCGTCCAGCTCGGCCATCCGCGCCGCCGCGGCCTCCGCCTCGCGCCGGGCGGCGGCGGCGGCGGCGGTCACCTGCTCGCGCTCGCGCTCCAGGCGCCCGCGGCGGTGGCCGTGCGCCGCGGTGTCGGCGTCCAGCTGCCGCAGGTCGGCCTCCAGGGCGCGGCGCATGTCGTCCGCCTCGCGGGCGCGCTCCTCGGCCAGCTGGACGGCCTCGGAATGCGCGTTGCGCTCCAGCACCAGCCGGTCGCGCGCCACCTCCGCGTCCTCCAGCTCGTTGCGGAGCCGCCCCAGCGCCTCGCGCCGCGCCAGGATCCCCTCCCCCGCCGCCGGCTGCCCCAGGCGGATCACCCCGCGCGGGTCCACCGTGTCGCCCAGCGCGTCCACCCGCGAGCCGGGCGCGTAGCCGTCCAGCGGGTCCTCGCCCGGGAGGACGACCAGGCCGTCCAGGAAGACCTCCACCCACGCCCGCGCCGCGCCGCTCCCGGTGACGCCCAGCCGGTGCGCGTCCCCCGCCGCCAGCCGCTCGCGCACCCCCGGCGCGTCCAGCGGAAGGAGGAGGAGCGAGCCGCCGCCGTTCCACTCGCGGCGGAACCACCCGCGCACCTGCCGCGCGGCCTCCAGGTTCTCGACGACCAGCGCCTGCAGGAGCGTCCCCAGGAAGCTCTCCACCGCCTGCGCCGTGGCCGCGTCCGCCGTGGTGGCGCGGACGAAGTCGGCCAGCGGGCCCAGCACGCCGGGAAAGCGCCCGCGCTCCGCCATGATGGCCGTCACCGCGGGGGTGAAGCCCTCGTAGCTCCGCTCCATCGCCTCCCGCGCCGCCACCTGCGACGCCAGCCGCGAGACGCGGTCTTCCGCCGCGCGGAGCGAATCGCGCAGCGGCCCCTCGCGCCCGCGGAGGACGCGCGTCTCCTCGCGCGCCGCCTCCGCCGCGTCCGCCGCCGCGTCCAGCCGGTCGCGAAGGCTCGACCCCTGCCCGTGCCAGAGCTCCGTCTGCTGCCCCAGGACCACGATCTCGGCGCCCAGCTGCGTGTCCTGCTCGCCCAGGCGCCCCAGCCGCTCCAGCGCGTCGTGCCGGCGCCGCTCCGCCGCCGCCCGCTCCCCCTCCGCCCCGGCGATCTCGCGCGCCGCGTCGCGGGAGCGGGCGGCGGCCGCGTCGCTGGCCTGGCGGTGGGCGTTGAGGGTGGCGCGGAGCCCCTCGTTCTCCTCCACCCGCGTCTCCAGCCGCTCACGCATCCCCTCCAGCCGCCCCAGCGCCGCGTCGCGCTCCGCCCCCAACCTCTCCCCGTCCGCCGAGAGCCGCGCCGCGCGCTCCGTCAGCTCCCCGCGCTCGCGGACCAGCTGGGCGATGCGCATCTCCGCGTTCGACCGCCGCTCGTCGGCCAGCAGGATCTCGCGCTCGTGCGCGTCCAGCCGCTGGCGCACCTCGTCCAGCCGCGCGGCCGAGTGCGAGCGGCGGCGCGTCAATTCCGCGCCCTCGATCCTCCGCTCCTCCAGGATCGCCTCCGCCGTCGTCCGCTCCGTCCGCGCCTCGCGCTCCTCGCGCTCCAGCATCTCCCGCCGCCGCTCCCCCTCCGCCAGCGCCTTGGTCAGCGCCTCCACGTCCGCGCGCGCGAGGGCGACCTCCAGGTCGAGGCGGCGCGACTGCAGCTCCTGGTGCCGCTGCGCGCGCCGCTTCTGGCGGGCCAGCGAGCGCACCTTGGACTCGACCTCGGTGACCAGGTCGTTGAGGCGCGAGAGATCGACCTCCGCCCCCTCCAGGCGGCGCTGGGCGGCCTTGCGGCGGTCCTTGTACTTGCCGATCCCCGCCGCCTCCTCGAACATCGCCCGCCGCTCCTCGGCCTTCTCGGAGAGGATGGAGTCGATCATCCCGATCTCGATGATCGAGTAGGCGTTGGACCCCAGCCCCGTGTCGCGCAGCAGGTCGTGGATGTCGCGCAGGCGGCACCCCACGCGGTTCAGCGCGTACTCGCTCCCGCCTTCGCGGAACACCTTGCGGGCGATCTCGATCTCGCTCTGGGGGACGGGGACGCGGCCGTCCTCGTTGGAGAAGACGAGCGAGACCTCGGCGTAGTGGAGCGGGCGACGCTTGACGCTTCCCTGGAAGATCACCTCCTCCATCTTCCCGCCGCGCAGCGCCGACGCGCGCTGCTCGCCCAGCACCCAGCGGACGGCGTCCGCGGTGTTGGACTTTCCGCAGCCGTTGGAGCCCACGATGGCGGTGACGCCGTCGCGGAACTCGATTCGGGTGCGGTCGGCGAAGCTTTTGAAGCCGTGGAGCTGGAGGGTGCGAAGCTTCATTTCGGAGAGGCGGGGGGGCGGCCGGCGCGGGACACCAGGCGGGCGGGGAGCCCGGCGGACTGCAGCTGGCGCTGCATGGGAGCGGCGCTCGCCGAGTCGGCGAAGGCGCCGCCGTAGAGCTTCCAGCGCTCGGTGCCGTCGGAGAGCGGCACGGCGGCGGGGTAGGCGGAGACGTCGCGCGCGGCCAGCGAGTCGGCGCGGACGCGGGCGGCCTCCCGCGACGGGAAGTCGCCCAGGTCGAAGGCCAGCGGCCGCGTCTGCACCAGCGCCAGGACCCCGCCCGCGTCCTCCGGATCGACCCAGCTGCGGTCGACCAGCCGGTCGCGGAGCCGCGCGGCCTCCACCGTGTCGCCGGGCATCCCCGCGTACACCTTGTGGTAGAGCGCTCCCTGCGTCTCCTCGGGGAAGACGTACACGGGAGTCCCCGGGAGGTCGCGCGCCACGCGGGCGGCCAGCTCGCGCGCGGGCGCGGGCGCGTTCGCGTCGAAGCTGCGGACGAACACCGCGTACGGGAGCGGCGTCCCCGCCGGCCGCACCTCCGCCTTCGCCTGCGGGCGCACCGGCACCGCCGCGCGCGCCGTCGCCCGTCCATCGATCCGCGCCGCCGCCGCCGACTGCCCGCCCTGCAGCACGTCGGGGAAGAACTGGAGGGCGACCACCACCGCCAGGACGATCAGGAGGATCACCAGCAGCACCAGCATCAGCGGCGACACCTTCCGCTCCTTCGCCGCCCGGCGCCGGGGCGGAAGCTCTTCCTCCCAGGTGGGATCGGGAACCGGGAGCGCCGCCGTCGCGGGCTCGTCGACGACGGTCTCCACGCCGTGCGGGCGCGCCTCCAGGGTCGCGGGCTCGCGGGCGGGGGCGCTCCAGACGGGAACGGGCTCGGGCTCGGGGAAGCGCTCGGCC
>Ga0247770_1000127_pt1 | contig 68055 bp, 79 predicted proteins | sample UWRJL136409B6_FD_179943 | JGI IMG/M metagenome (GOLD analysis project Ga0247770, IMG submission 179943) | Plant litter microbial communities from Arlington Agricultural Research Station in Wisconsin, United States - UWRJ-L136-409B-6 | ecosystem: Environmental > Terrestrial > Plant litter >...
TTGTTTTTGGGAGCGCTTGTCATTTTGGAAGTGCTCGTTCTCGGCCACTCCCTTGGCGCTGTGGTGTCAGTCGTAAGACCTCGGCGGTTGAAGCACACAGGTACAGCAATATGGCGCCACAGGTCGAGATCCCAGTCGTAGGTATCCCTGAGCACCGCCGTGTTTCGTTGTAGTTGCTTTGCACTTGTACTGACGGAGATCTGCAATACGAGGGCAGGCTGCCAATGTTCTCGGGGTGAGCTACCAATCGAGCACCACCGTAGATGGTTGGGGAGGCACACGCATCTAATATGACGCATATATCGTCCACAGACAATCGGCACAAGTGAGGAACCATTGCTACAGGCGGATGGGTGAAAGCTGACGCAAAATGCAGTGTAATGGAACATTCGTCCTCCCGGTGACACAAGCTGATGCATTTATAGATTGTGGTGCATTCAAGTTCGTTACCGCCATCCCCTGCCAGAACAGATCGTACTCACTCATACCACTGCAGCTGGCTCCCCAAATATGGACTAATTGGAGGACCAAAACGACCGATGGCCTGCCAGGAACCATGATGTTCCTCTGGGCGTTATGCGGTGTCCCCTTCGGTGCATACGCAGTCGTGCAAAACTTCAACATTCCACTTCAAATCCAGCCTCAGTGTTTCATGGGCTTCTGCCTTGTGAGCTGGGTCCAAACATTGATCTACCACAGGTCAGAGACGCAGCCCCTGAAGGCGACTCATTTGTTGACCTCTCGGCAGCAAGTGGTCAGTATGGAAAGCATACCTGATAGGCACTGTGACAGCTGCATCGTTCGCTGGAACCGAGGCGGCTTTGATCCTCACGTTGAAAGTGAGTCTGGATCACATACCGTCTGCCTAAATCGGAGCAAACAGTCAGCTGACTTACAACAGCCCATATACGAGCGCGGGAATGAGGTACCGGCTATGGTCGTTGGCATAGTTGCTGCGATTCTTCTCGCAGCCGGGCTGCTACCGCCGTACGGGGAGATATGGAAGCGACAAGGACGAGTAGTTGGCATAAATTGGGTATGAATAACCGCCTGCCCGGGGTACCTGAGTGCCATTGACTTGAATGACAGGTCTTTTTGACTATGGACTGGTTTGGCGCATTCTTTTCGCTTATGGCCCTTGGTGAGTACTGAAACCCTGCGCATAGCGCGAGACCTGCTTATATGACCAAGTCGCACAGCAGACATTTGACATACTCGGAGGCGTTCTCTACATCTCATGGTAAGTATAACTGGTCGTCAGCGAGAAAGACGCTTCTGACACTATCGATAGCTGCCTGCTTGAACTCGGCATATTTGCTTCTCATGTGATATTTCTCATCCGGAGCAGGAAGATACGCAAAGAAGCCTCAGCGCAAGGGAAGACTTTCGACGAGGTCATGGCGGAGCATGAGAGCCTAGGGATACCATTCAAGTTTGCCGAGCGAAACTCTGGGCAAAATAGGAGGCTAGGAAAACGACGAGATATTGGAATAGGCAACCGCACTGACACCCTTGGCTGTTGAGAAAGATTAGCAAATTCGGAACAGCCCTGGGTGATTTCAGGGCTTCCGAGAAAATGACATAAAACCACGACAGTGGCCAATACGTCAGTTGGCACAAAACAGTGCATTTTTCAGCTCCGGTGGACAGTGATTACCCGATGCACTGTTCATTCCGTGGCATGCTGAACTTGAGACATGCTAGTAACTGCTGTCTAAGCTCACCAACATGCGAAAGGAGTTGGTTGGGGCTAAGTTTCAGCAAGCTCTGTAATGATCTCTTCGCACGCAAAGGAGGCCGGGAGTCGGAGAGTACGATGACGGGAAGAGGGTCGTTCCTTGGTTTGTGTAGCGTCATATTTCGTCTCCTATCCTGTTGCCGCCAACCGCCGGCAGTTGACGCCGCTCGCCAAGCTTTGATGACCCCTGACGAAAAGAATATTCCGCCGCTCCGCCACCGATTCCATCTTCACCGACGGAACCGCCGTCACCGGATTTCAGTGTATCAGGGCTACGGATCGTCGTAATATTACAATAGAAAGACCTCGAAAGCAAGATACTAACGGCCGCTGCGGTCCAGTTGGGTCTGCATTGTGGGTCAGGGGTCGCAAGCCAACCCGGAGGTTGTCGGGCAGCAGTCGAGCCCGGGCTCGCCTCGCTCGTCATGTCATGAATGTTGCAACGTGCAATAACCACATTCTTGCTGGTGGCTCGAGTGTGGTTCGTCCGTCGGGAGAGGGCAATATGCACGAGATACGAGCTGCGGCGTAACAGCGAGACTAGGGTCGCTGATGCCCAACCCCTTTCGAGCCATCTGTCCTGGACCTTTTCGGCTGCCGCAGCAGGAATTGAGGCGTTCCAACACCCAAAGAGTACATACAACCCTCGCGGAGCACCATTTGGGAGTGTCGAGTGGATGTATTGTCGATCTCGTCGCTTTCTCGGCAGCATGGTCCGCTCGACTAGCCCTCCTGCCGTTTGCCCTTCCTTCTTGTTCCGCTCTTTTCCTGTCACTATTGGTGGTGCTGATTCCTTTTTCTCGCTCACTCCCTGCAGATATTGATGCAAGGGAGGGCTGTGATGCGGCGCAACCAAGCTACGTCACTTGTTGGTCGCTTCGGGAAGACGGGTGGCTCCGACATCGAAACTCCGGGGGCTCATCCCAGCTAGAATGAAAGGTTACCGGTACGGATTATGGGTTCCGCGAACACCAAACTAACATCCAGGTCTGGCAAAGATCGTAGTGAGTTTGTGTCAGGTGCGTACTTGCGCAAAAGCAGCGAGGCAGCGCAAACAGCCCCTGGCGTACCGCAGCCTTTGCGTTCAGACGCCCACACATATCCCTTGCTGTCGAGGCGGTACCTGGGCGGGCCTGAATCCTCTTTGGGCGGGTTCCTTGTGCCTGTCCACATACCACCCCGTTCCTTGCCTGGCTGACTGATGACGGGGCAGCAGCTCGGATGCCTTGGCGCCGCCGTGCATCTGGCAGAGGCGGATTCGGTCGTTGGTTGGTGGGGGGAAAGGCAGAAAGCGCGGGTGGACAATTTTGACGCAGGTCGTGCAGCGCTGTCGTGCCCCTCCCTCACAGCACTGAGCACCGGGCCGGAAGCAGTGCTCTGCGGCCTGAGTGGCCACGGCTGGCCCGCGCTTTTTAGGACCTCCACTTCAATTCTTGCGCTGCCCTGCAAGTGGAACTCGCAGTAGGCTGCTCCCTGCCAGGTGCTACTGCTGCTGCTTGATGCAGCACGGCCTGCACGGCTCTCTGGCAGTCCCATCGGCCAATTCGAGAGAGGAACAGACAGACGCCAATACTCCGAGACAAGATCCCAGATCAACAGCAAGTTTGAGCCACCTGCCGCCATCCCTCCGTTGTGCCATCGCCATTGAGTTTTCCAAGACATCCCGTCAGGCCCCCTGCTATTCCAATTGCCTACGTACCCTGGACGCCACAATGACTCTCCTTGGGATCTCCCCGACGGCTTGATGCCCACAGTCCAGCTTCAGACGTACCGCACCGGTCTTCGTTGCCATTCTTGGGACGCAAGGGAGCGGGAGGCATCTCACCATCGCGGATGAGGAGGGTAAAGGAGTGACGCGGGTGGTTTCCTACAAATAGCTGTCCAGCTAACTCTCTGGCGCCCCCGCGGCTCCCTCCCTCATATCATTCCGCCCAGCACCGCTCCGGATTCGCTCGACTTAGCGACGCGGCCGGCGCCTATTTCTCCTCACGCTGCACCCACTGCGCCGGAGTCGCTTGCTTATCCCGCGCTCATATACCCCCCGATAGAGATCCTGGAGATCTGAGTCCTCTCGGAATCTCGCCTCGAGGCTGCCGTCCACCATACCTACACCGTCCAGACGCTGCGTTAGCCGACCCCATCGACATCGACGACGTCCCATCGACGCTCGGCCCTTGCCCCTCTCTCCGCAGCCCGCGCAGCAACTATTTCCATACACCACTCTCTTAGCTTTGAGGTGCAGCTCCTCTGCAAATCGCATCGCTGCATTCGCCAGACCAACTGGCAAGCCGTGGCCCACTGATGCAGCACGACTACTGCACCCACCGCCATACCGTTCCCACGCCGCATCGAGTGCTTCGCTGCCTGCCCCGGTCCTAGCTATCCCGCCCGCCCGCTCCCCGCCCTCAGCCCCCAAAATTATCGAAAAAGGGTCCCCCAGAAAATCTATCGCCTTTCTTTCCTCCAGTAGAAAAACAAAAGGGTCCGACAAGGGCAGAGAATTCGTTGCTATCTTGCTAACCCACCTTTTTTCCTCTGATCTTGGTCATCGTCGGTCGATTTTTGCATGCGGTGAACACCGGGCTTTGATCCTCGCATCCGCCTCTCGGCGTCCCGTGAGGAGTTGGAGCTGCGAGACGAGGTCCAGGGCGGGCTGAAAATACCCCGGGACGCCCCAGCTGGCCTGAACTTTCTTGGTGTCGATCTGCTTTGCTGCCTTGAGTAGCAGGACGGAGTTGGTGACAATGCCTCCTTCGAGATATACCTACCAGCCTTCGTGAGCAACAAACACTCTTCCTCGCACTGTCCGCAGCTCACTAATACATTCGCAGCCGGGAATTCCATGTGGTTGTTTTGGGAGCAGGTTTGTCTCTCCTGCCAACACACTTTTGCCACAGCACGGCTTCCTCGTTGCTGAAACATTGACATCACATGCTCCATCTGCTGACACGGTGCTATTGCTTACTTAAGGTGGCGTCGGCAAAAGCTGCCTGACTGGTGCGTCCCATCCCTGCTTGGCTAGCCCCCGAACCCCCTGATGCGGCAGGGCTGACGGTCCCAATTGCAATGCAGCCCAGTTTGTGCACAACGAGTGGATTGAGAGCTATGATCCCACGATTGAGGACTCATACAGGACTCAAGTATCTGTCGATGTATGTTTAGTCGCGCATGGTTGCTCTCACTTTGCGCACGCTCGCTAATTCTCCTCCTAGGGACGGCAAGTGATGCTAGAGATGTAAGAGCATACCGTGATCGGGCATTCACAACCATATGGTCTAATAGTAGCATTTAGCCTTGACACAGCTGGTACAGAGCAGTTTGGTTAGTGCCCATCACCGGGAGAAGTTTCACCCATCGCTTACATGAGGTTAGTTGCCATGCGGGATCTTTACATGAAAACCGGCCAGGGTTTCCTCTTAGTATTCAGCATTACATCACGCGCCTCGCTGCAGGAACTAGCCACCCTTCGCGACGAGATAATTCGCATCAAGGATGATGAAAATATCCCTATAGTCATTGTGGGAAATAAGGCAGACCTTGTAGATCAACGACAGGTCGACCGAGCCAAGGCATTCTCGATATCACAGCGGTGGCAGGCGCCATATTATGAGGCCAGCGCCAGGACACGAAGTATGATTGTGAAAGGTTCGTTCCATCAATGTTCTCGCTAACTCCGCTTTCCTCTAGCCAATGTAGATGAGGTTTTTGTCGACCTCTGCCGGCAGATGTTACGACGAGACGACACCAACGATAACTCGCAAGATTTGTATTATGACAAGGGGGAAGACTTCTCCTCCTCCAAGAGGAGACGGAAAAGAAAGGGAAAGCAAGGGCCCCGTTGCGCAATATTATAAATGCCATGCGGGATGACTGCCTCGCTACAGCAAGGCGACCGAACGAATCATGAGTACAATCCGGCCCGACACCAGATCAGGGGTCGCAAATTCAGGGTTGCTTCTGCGGGACGGAATAATGAGGGATGATGTCTCTCTTGCATTGGTACAATCATGTCTCTTCTTTTCTTGTGTTATTCTTTTTAAATATGCTTTGGTGGTTGTGGAGTGGTACAAGCGCTGGGAAGGCAGATGATGACGGACGCGAGTCGTTGTTATTTGCGTTTCAGCTGTGGCGGCAACTCATCTCATGTATGGAAGAACCTCGGAAATGGGAAATGTTGACGGCAGATGAATTGGGCCTCGGCAAACTTCATTTCATGACTGAACGAGAATGGTTGAGATTGTAAGACGAGGAGGCGGATGGACAATGGAAGCTGAGGATGAGAAAACGAAATGCAAATGATATGAAGGCCATACATGCGGCTATGTGCTCGCGTGTTGCTTTATTTACGGCTATAGCCTTTTGATCACCTCCCGCCTGCGGTTGAAGGGTGAAGCTGATCGGTAACTTCAATCTTTTGCGAGTGGTTAAGGAGAGTTTCTCAACAATAGCCATCTTTTAGGTTAACATTTCGCCTGGCAGCCGACACCTCAACGTTTTCAAGGCCCCAAGCAAAAAATGGCGCGTCGTAAGCCGTTGCGTGAGACGGATATATCAGGCCGTATCGCATTCTCGGGTGGACCCCATATTGCACAATGGCATACCCCTATCAAGATTTAAGCAAGGCCAGGAATGAATAAGTTAGGTTCTATATTCTGTCGCAAGCCGTGTGAAGATTTCTCTCACCTCCGTGTTTCTGCATAGAGCAGAGAGACTCATTATCTCAGCCTGAGACTTCATGAACATTCGGCAACAAGTTTGACTTCACCTGCCCCTCCTCTCCTCTCACCATACCATACCATCCGCCAGAGCCACCTCCTCACCTACCCAACTACCCAACCACCTTACAACTACCACATAAACATGTCCCCGGACGCATCAATCCTCCGGGGCCTCGCCCTCGCGCACCTCCCCCCCTCTTCCATCCTCCAACAATGCCTCACCCCAAACACAACAATCGCCACCCCCTCCTCCTACGCCACCCTCGCCCGCCTCGCCGCCAACGACCACTCCCTGCGGCGCATCACGCAAATCGGTCAGGGCCTCCAAGCAACGATCTACGAACAGCTCGGCCTCCGGCCCGTATTCAAGAAGGAAAAGCCCAGCAATTCTGCGCTCAGAACAAACCTCCTAAATGAATATCGGATTCACGCCCACATGGAGGCTGCATGGAGGGAATATGGTGGCTTGGTTGGAAGTGAGATGCTTGTTCCGCGGCTGGAGGGGTATTCCCCCGCCTCTGGCACTGTGGTTGGGGTTGAGGTTGAGGCGAGGGGAGGAGAGGGTTTCTGGGGACAGGGGATGGGTTTGTCTGAGGGGGATGAGTGCAGCACGGCGGTGGTGGGGATGGAGCGGATATATCCTCTGCCGAAGGTGGTGAGGAGGGCGTTGGTTGCGGAGTTCTATGGAGGGGAGGAGGACAAGGAGGAAGTTCTGGGTTACGGGCCGAATAAACATTGCCTTGTGAGGCCGTACTCGGGGCTGAAGAGGCCGCCGCCGCCGCCCCGGGGCGAGTTTACGCTGCGGAACTTTCCGCTTTATCTGGATGATATGGAGCGGCTTGGAGTTGATTTGGGGTATTTGATCAGAGAGGTGGCAAAGGGGTTTGCTCTGATGCATTGGTATGTGTTTGGCTGCCCCTGAGACCTTGCAAACTTGTTTGTGGCTGATGAGGATGAAATAGGGGCGCGGGTGTTAACGGTGACGACGTGGAGTTTGTCCTGGGAACGACGCTTGTACAGGACGATCGTGATGATCTTCAGCAAAGGACCACTAGGCTATTCCTACTGGATTTTGGCCAGTGCGAGCTGGTGGATCTTTCCAGAGAGACCAATGAGGTCTACCAAGCGTTCAAGGGTGCCATGATCACGGGTGACAACCAGTGCTTCATCCCAAACGTGAGAAACACACAACTGTGGTGGCATTTCTCTGGCGCCTACATCGAGGCTGCCCAATCTATCATCCAACACAAGGGCCTAGACACCAAGTTTTCCGCATCCGAGTTCCTGCAGGAATATGAAGAATATGCAGAGGATTTCCTGGTATGACGGAAGCCCTGTGAGACATCTCTACCACGAGGTATTCCTGGTCCCAAAGTTAGCTGTTAAGTTACACGAGAATTTCGCTTCGATGTAAAGAAGAAATTTGCAACTTAGAGCAGTGCTGCCGAGTCTTGACGGCTGCGGACTCGGAGCGAGTGCCGGAGGCAAGTGGAAGCGGATAAAAGTGAGCAGTCCCGATAGGACGGCTTGCTCAAACTTGATGTGGGATCCGAGGCCGAGAACAGAGCGGCGGGTAAAACGTTGATGCCCCTTTTTGGCCAATGATATGGACATTTAACCTGAAACTCGGACGAAGCGACGAGAAAAATCGTTGGTGGCCAGAGAATGTTCCCTTAATCGATTATCACAATGGAGCTTCGCGCTGCACTGCGCATCCATGGGACGTGACTGGTGGTTGTCGAGGCAAATCTTCGCTGATCCACACAATCAAACGACATATAGTGGAAAGACCATGGAGGTCTCCCCGGAAATCTGTCCGTTGCAATTTGCTGAATTTGGTCGCCGATATTGACGCAGGCGTGCAACACCACGGTTATCCTTTCTCCTGGGCCAAGATCTTCAGCGCCGTGGTTCCAACCTCAGCCCTGGCGGCGGCTCGATTTCCGATGACAGTTGGGCCAACGGGCAAGGTCCCCCTCGTCTAATGGTGGTTCAGCTCGGAAGGAGGTCGTGTCTTGTCTCTGTTTCGTTTCAGCTCGCCCACCCGTCCAAACTCTCGACGACCAACTCCCGTTTGGCTAGGACACGGAGAGATGAACACCGACGGCGTTGAGATTCACTCGTTTGCCGGACTTTTCGGGACGATACCAGGCACTACAGTTCTGTACTTGGTACAGGTTGTGCAGCGCCCCATCTTCAATTCGACGGTTGGTGGTTTTTTAGACCCCGCAGGCAGTCTAGAAGTGGAACATCGAAGCCCCACCTTGCGGGAGAGCAGCAAGCCACGAACGACACGTGAGCTTGGGGTTTCCAACGCCTGCGCGAAACCAATTTTGCTGCTAATTTCCTCAGACGCGTAACACCAACCGCCAATCTGCATGTTCGTGATGGTGTCGGGCGTGCTTTGCGCTGGTGGCTTTGCTGCGCAAAACTCAAAATGGTCGGATGCCTGCGTCGAGCACGGATGCGCTGAGTTATGATGGAAAAGGGGAGATGCAAGTGACGGCGCTAGTGTTTCCGATTAGCCTTTTGTGGAGTGTTGGTGGCACCCTGATATCAAGCCACGGAGGTCATCGCTGACAGGGGTTGTTTGAGGGGCAGCCCTTTTTCGCTCAGAAGTCAGTTTCTGGGCTGCGCTGAACTGCAAGGTACGGGACTGGGCGAGGAAGAGTCGTAATTTTCCACGTGCTGAATTGCCGCTCTACCGGCACACACCGCACCGCGGGATCTCATCGTTGGCCTCATCGTCCGTTTTTGAGTTTGCTTTTGGACGTGCATCGGCGTCCGCCCTAGGCCGCATGTTGGCTCGGTAGCAAGAAAACGTTAGGCAGACAGATTACAGATTCGGCCCGGGAGGCTCGGGGCAAACGGTTTGTGGAAGATTCCGGGCGGCGCAGAAGACCCCCCCCCAAGAAAGTTACGGATTACGGGGGCCGCCCCAGAGTCCCGACAATCCGCATCGTGGTGTTCCTCTTCGGGGGTTACGCAGCCATCGCGGCCCACGCCACGCAGCAGCGTGTTCTATCTATGGCGACTGGTAACAATATGACCTCTCCCATCCTATACCATGTTACCCCTATCACATAACAGGTCACATCGGAGGTCAAGTAGCTCAACCAAGATGAGCGTATCCTGGTAATACGGGCTGTTACCTGCAGGGCAGATGCACTGATCTCCTCGATGGCCCACGTTTGAAGCCAGTGCTCAGTCCACGGACAAGGGTCGGTGGTCCTGTCCAAGCTAACTACCCCGAGGTTTGCAGAGCCCCAACAGCCCCCAGACGTTAGGAGTGGATGTCAAAGCTTTCGTGCTCTTGTCTCTCCCCGATTCCGTTATGGCCGGCTGTGCCTGCTGCGGCATTCGACCTTGACCTTTCCACGCCGCTTGCTGCTACATATCGCGCGGCGCAAGACAGCAATAGTGCCGACGCCCAGCCGACGCTCGAGCAAGCTACTTTCTTTGCTTCACTCGCTTTTGTTCATCCCAAGTCCTAAACTTTCATCCTACCTATCATCACTCGTTTCTCCCCTGGCCGGTGTTCAGTTCCTGGATTGCGCGCGGTCTAGACGACATCCGCCCCTCCTTTTCGCTCTGCCTTTGGCCGCGGTCGACCACTTCCATCCATTTGACTCTCGCCGCTACTGTGTGTATCGCCACGGCCGGTATTGCTGGTCTGCCGGTGATCCGGATCCATGCTGCTGGGCCTGTATATCCAAACAACACACCCGAGATCCCACAAATCAGCAGCTTCCTCGCAGCACAGCGTTTTCGAGATCCGAGTTTCTGCGTGTCCACAGTCCTGCGAACACCTGCGGGCGCTGCTTGATTTTCTCGTGATCATCGTCTTTCAAACGCCTCCCCCCTGTTGGCAAGGGCTGGGCGTCCCAGCGAGATTCTGCCCCGTTCCGCAAACCTGAAACACCACCCCCAAGGTTGTTCACGCACACCATTGCTGGTCCGTAAACCACATGCAGTAGGGCATCGTCCGCTCGCACTCGCACTCCCGACCCAATCCACTGCTGGTGGTGGTACTCGGGCTGCTTCCGCTCCTCTTGGTCGTCCTCGGCGCCCCGTCCATCGTCTCTCCAGCTCTCGCCAGCAAACCCAAAGGTGCAACTGGCCAGCGCAGGTCAGACCTGACGGGTGCTCTTGATTGCATTGCCCGAGGCGGTGTTACCAGCGGAGTTGATTGAATTCAGAGCCCGCGCACGGGAAGAAATTCCACCAGCAAGGCCTCGAAACACCAAATGTACGTGGTCCTCCCAGTTGCGGCCCCTTTTTGCGACTCGGCTGTTTAGGGGTGAGCTGCTTGGTTCTGGCCGCGGGGTGAAGCGACCCTCCCGTGCCTGCCTTCTTCGTCCTGCTCGGGTCGGCCTGAACAGGCAAATCTGGCATATGGGTCCCCCGGCCGTGGTTGCTTGCTGCACCGAACACCCGCGATCTCCCCTTCTCTTCCCTTTTTGCGTTGTGTGACGGACTCTTGGGCTAACCGTTCATCTTCTGGCCCTCCAGACCACCTAATCTTCCGGCCTCACTGGGGACGCCGCTAGCCTACCGCAGTTACTCAACCGTTTTTCTTGTTTGTTCTGGACTGGTTCAGGTTACACTCTCTGGATTTCTTTCCTTTTTTCCCCCGTTGTCCGGCAATAGAGCGCGCGCTCGCTGTGTTCTTCTCGTTTGACACGGCTACATACACACGCTCCGGTTCCACAACCTTCGATTCTTAAGTTGAACTCTCCGTCGCTTGCGATACGATACCCATCATTTCCGTTCAGGTCGAGCAACACGAAGCCTTATAGCCGCCGATTTCGAAGCGGACAAGGCGTGGACTCCGACTCCTGCTTCTCTTGGTCCTTCTCTTGGTCAGAGGGCATTGCAGTCGCCAGCAGCTAGAGGCCACCAAAGGCGCGATACTTGGATTACGGGCACTGCTGAGATTTAAAGAGGGGGGACAAGCGGACTGCTGATAGTCCGGCAAGAGTGAGGGCCCTAGTGAGGGGAGTGAGGTTGGAGCTTGGATGTTTCGCTATCGAGGGAGGCTCCCACTAAATGAGTTATCAGGATGGGAGAGATATGGACCGACCGCCGCCGATGGGATCCGTTAGGAGGGCGAGGGAGCGCGCCATGGGGGGAGGCCTGCCAGACAGCATGGACGAGGAGCCGCAGATAGCCCGGCCGTCGATGTCTCGCCAGATGCCCCAGGGGCCAATGGGTGGGCAATCGAGAATCCCGCGGCCTCCACCGCCGCCTGGACTACAGACAAGAGACGGGCAAATCGGAGTGGCGATCTCAAGACCGACACAAATTCCGCAATGGCCGCTGCAAGTACCACTTGGAGGTCCATCAGGCTCAAGCGCAGGTTCCTATCAGCCCCCGCCAGGCAGGTCGCAGCAGGCACCTCAACGTCCTCCTCGCCCGAGCAGGGTACCGTCGATCCTGGATAATTCCAAGGTTCAGGACATCACCCCCTCCTTCCAGTACAGACCGCCATCCGGGGGCGATTTCGTCGGGCAAGAGTTGCTAGCAGTGCCCGAGACGTCATCGTCGCGGCCGTCTACCGTCTCGTCCGTCGGCACCATACCCGATTTTCCCCTCCCGGCCCAACTACCCCCAGGACCTCCGCGGCGGAGCGTCAACCTCGGTCCACCGCCATCGGCAAGGCGCGGTGCATCATCTTTCTACTCTAATGCTTCATACGTCTCCCCGATCCCCGAGGAGAGCCCCAGGGCAAGATCCCACACTTCATATGCATCCAGCGCAGCTATGCCAGAAAGCTGGGGCACGCCGTCCCCGGGACCAAGTCCAAACTACCCTGATTTTTACGACGATACAATAGTGGAGGAAGGACAGTCAGTCGAAGATGATGACGAGGAAGATAGCCGGTTGGTGAGAAGCGCGAGTTTAGGAAAGAGGGCGAAACCGACACTGGTGAGCGCAGTGACTCCTCGCGGTCAGGATGATGGCTCCCCCGATCAGAGACCCCGTCCTACGCCGGTACAGAACGAGCCCTTTAAGGGCGGGACCGGGTATATCGACAACTCAAGCTCTTCGGGCTCGGTTCCCAGGGCTCCAGATGCCCCGGCCGGTCCATCGCTCACGCCAGATGCCATGCTGAATGCCTATTCGTCCGCAAGCGCACCCGACCCGCCAGCTTCTCCCTCCCCATCGCAGCCACAAGGAGGTAACCGATCCTTCAGTCGACTTTCAGCAATCCGGAGGCCACCAAAACTCGATATCGATGCAGTTGCAAAGGCCGAATCGAGAGGCAGCTTGACGAGCTTACCCGATCTCATCCGTCGCGCAACGAGACTTGCTGCAAGCTTGGAAAGGGGGCGGAGACCAGCAAGTCGGTTTGATGACATGGACTATGATGGCGACGATAGGGGCGTGTCTTGTAAGGATGACCTCCAGTAAAGCCCTCAACCTGCAATGACTGATCTTGTGTCAATAGATGACGGGGAAAAACACCAGTCTGGTTTTTCTGACATGCTTGCGGCCTTTCCACCTCCCGCACACGCGGGGGCGCCTCCTCCCCGGCGTAGTTGGCGAGACAGCGTTCGGCAACAAATACAATCCTGGCCGCTTCCTCTTGGTGCCAGTCGCACACCAAACACCTCACAAGAAGCAAATGCTGGTACTTCTGACGCAACAAACTCATCGGAAAGCCAAGGAAAGAGAGGGCGAAGATGTTGTGGTTTGCCCTTGTGGGGTTTCATGATAGTCTTGGTTGTGGTTATCCTCCTCGTTGCTGCTGCAGTTGTCATCCCCGTTGAGTTCTTCGTTATCCGCAAGCAGAGGGTCGATCGTGAGGCCCAAGCAGCGTTACAGCAATGCGAGACACAGCTGGACTGCGCGAATGGGGGCACCAACGTTATCAATCAAGGGACCTGCTCATGCATTTGTACAAACGGATTTACTGGCTTCGATTGCAGCCAGTCGGATTCGTCAGGGTGCACGACGATCGCCTTGACAGGCGAGACGAACATCAACGATGTCACGATTGGCAGCGCTATTCCCCGCCTCCTTCAGCAGTCAGAGAGAAACTTCTCCATCCCCCTCTCCAGTACCGAAATTCTGGCGAAACTCAACGCAGGGAATCTGAGCTGCTCGGCTATGAATGCACTGGTCACATTTGATGGAGAATCAGCCCGCCAAGCTGCCGTTCCGCCTGTCGCCCTGGGCGCTGCTATCAATGGCGTCGTTTTTACAACCGTCACTGTGATGGTTGGGCAATTCACGACGGTCACTTTGGACGCCATGGGCATGCCCATGACAACCACTAGCAGCCAGCGCGCTGTTGCGAGCCCGGCTGTTGGAAGCGCCGGCGGCAATGGCGACTCGGGAGGATTCACCACCATCATCACGGCTCCCAATTCGGGGACTGTGGGTTTTGCCACGACCATAACTTTGAACAGGTCTTCTGCAATCTCAACGAGCACCATGATGACGACAGTCTCGGGCACGCCACTTCCATCCGCTGCTTTTATCGTTTCGCCAGAGGTTCTAGACTTTGCCCGTGTAGCGGTGCTATATATCCTTCAAGAGGAGAATCTAAACGATGCAAAAACGGGCCAGGCTACCCTACAGCAGTTTTTTACTTCCGCGGCCCAGGGGAGGAGTGGGAGTGTTAGTGTCGAGAGAGCTCGAAATGTGACGCTTGGGAATGGAAACTCGATCGATCTGGTCGACTTTCTGGTTGATACGAAAAGCGACGACAAAATCGGCAAAAAGCCCGCGGTAAAGGCCAGAGCGCCGACGGCCGTGCCGTTCCCGCATCTACTTCGTCACAGGTGATGGTTCCGACGACGACACGCAACGGAGGAGACGAAATAAGGACAAGTCATCCACGACACCTCTTTCTGTTACTATGGGGGGTTGGGGGAATTTCGAGATATACTGAGCTCAAAAGCCAACGAAACGCGGGATGAGATGGGAAGAACGCTCCTTATTCACATTTTGGCGAGTGAATATTTTGGGAGGGGGGTTGGTGTTTACATGTTGTAACAGTAGTTGGAACTTTCGGAAGCTGGAAGCCTTCTTGGAGTCGTCACATTGTCTGAATATCTGCATTCATCGTCGCGAAAGAAACACTACATTACTACTAGTTACAGGGATGGGGGAAGGGAAACATGCGCCAGTCATTGCCTGCCTCGGACGAGGCGGCTAACGGGTTGGGAATATAGGTATATACCACGCTGAGAAAATCAGAAGGTCTAATTTTCAAGTCAACTGCAATGATGATCGCGCTGGAGATGCACTCGAGTGAACTGTGTGTCTTGAGGGTGGTCGATTGGGTTGAGGCATCATTGGATTGCGTTGTCTGAGTGAGACTCAATGACGCATAAAACGCTGCTCTGGACTTGATGCTCTATCAACTGACGAGTGATGTCTGAATCGGACATCCCTCGATGTGAAAGTCATCAGCCGCCAGAACTTTGGATGCTCGCTAGAATCATCTCCCTGTTCTTTTCGGAATTTTCTGTGGCCATGGCTGTCTCATGTTTGGAGCTTTCGCTTGAAGACTGGGCCGCTTAGTTACTTGCAGACTGCGGACTACGGGACTGCGGTGATCCCCGCCATCCGGGGAGGTCGCGTCTCATCAGGGAAATAAATAGAAGAAATCAGCACACGGTATAGTTACACAGTGGGCGTACGTGGCTTGCGGGAGGAAAAAGGTTAAAGCATAAGAGGACGTATCTCAGATACTGGCTGCGCGAATATTATTTGTTATTTTTATTCCTGCTAGTGTTCGTGGCTAGTACAATCAATCGCCAGAGGAGGCAGTGTTCGTTCGTTCGTGTCTCATGTCGTGTTCGCTGGGATGGATGGAATTTGTCGCCGAAACGGACCGGGGTGTGCTACGAGTGGGCGACGCTTGGCGAGTATCAAGTCTTTGAGGCCTGGTTTGGACCTGAGAAAGCGAGGTGGTTCCAGCTAGTTGAGAGTCCATTGTTGATAGTTTATTTTGGGATCTTGTTGAGAAACTTCCCCCGTGAGCACTTCGGCGAGATTGGGGAATATGTGTCATTGATGGGATCACAGGACAAGCTCGGCCGAAGCCCCTTTTTTCTCCCTCGTAGATTCTAGAATCGGATACGGGAATGGCGTATTGTGAACCAAGTGCGGGGAATGGCCTTAGTGTGGACTAAGGTACATACGCCCAGCGACTGTACTGATCAGCAGCAGGTACGTAGACGGCACCTTGGGTTATCCTCAAATGGCACAGGGCTTTGAAAGACTGAGAAACCGCGACATAATGAGATGGCACCAATGGCAGCCAGTTGAGAGCACTGTGGGAGTGCCAGTCGATGCCGTTGTCGCTGCTCAAGCCGAGTGACGGTTGATCGACAAAGGAGGTGGGGAAACTGCAGAGGGCGACAGGGATGGAATGTCTGCCTGAGGCCGCAATTACGTCGGTCTCTCCTGACCCAGCGCTTGGCTCACGCTCGGTGTGCTAGGTAGGGCGATTATTAACAAGGCCCGAAGGGTGACGACCAGCTGAGCCACTCATCTTACCTCTGACAACAAACCATCACCCAACATCTTCACCTATCTTCAACTCAACCTGAATATTTGGCTGGTCCATCACGCAAATCCTGGGTTTCCTTTTCTCAGCAATTCCCTAACACCACACACCGCAATACATAGCGACAATACACATCGACCATGTTGGTGAAGCCCGTTGCTGTAGCGGCTGGCCTCCTGGTCGCATCGGCCAACGCGTTCCTCGTGCCCCCCCAGCTCTTGGAAGTGGAAGTGGCCAACGGTCCAGTTCCAGTTCCCCTCGTCCAAACCGAGAGCAAAGATGTCAAGGTCAATTGCCCGGGCTGCCCGGTCGTAATCAACGGTCAACGCGCGCCAAAGTTCATGGAGGAGAAACCACACCATCTCGATCTTGCCTTCAGCATCGACCACCAGCCCGAGGCTGCCGATCGTCTCTTAGTCAACGGCTTCGAGCTCTACCCGAACCCCGACCCGCTTCACGAAGTCCTCAGCGCTACTCCTCTCTTGGATAGCCCACCGTGGGGCGGAAAGGGGAAGGGTAGGGGACCGCCGTGGGGCAAAGGGAAATGGGGCCACCACGGAGATGGAGGCAAACTTGGCCATCACCGTGGCCCCGGAGGACCATTCGGGCGCATGCGACCGGAGCCTCAGCCGCTTGGCTTTGCTCTCCATACTGGTACCCTGGCCCAGGAGGCTGACAGCGAACTGGAACTCATCGTGGTCGACTTCAAGATTATCGAAGTGGGAAGCGAGTTTATCGAGGGCATCCCCGAGCTGCATGTCAAGCTCATCAAGGATGCGACTGGCCGTCTCATGATTGGAAATGTCGAAAGTGAGGCGCCACTACCCGCTCCCACCGAGGACGAGAAGTGTAAGACTCTTTTGTGCAAATGGATGACATCCATCTTTGGGTCCAAGAAGCCCTGCCATGGTCAGAAACCTGATGGCCCTATGCTGGACGGTCCTATGGCGCACGGAGGTCACCATGGCAGCCCTAGACCTGTCGAGCCCTCTCGTCAAATGGACAACATCCCGGAGCGCAGCTGGGGTCGTCTGTTCAAGAACATTGCTTCGCATATCCTCCTCCCGGTACTGATTGGCATTGTTGCTGGTGTGAGCGTCAGCTTGTAAGTTGGAACAACCTGGTCCTATTGTTATCCATGCTAATGAAAATTGACAGGATTGGTATGGCTGTGGGTACCCTCATCGTCTCTGCGTGGAGGACCTTCGTCCGTCGGCCTAGCCACCACCACCACCACCACCGCCGCCATCACTCTCGTAAGTCGGTCCAGTTGGAGACTGCCGTCGTCGAGGAGAAAGACGCCTTGATGGACAACGTGGAGCCAGAGGACGAGCCCCCGGCCTATGAGGACGAGACGGTGAAGAAGGCAGACAACCAGGTTTAGATATCAACCCGGTGGTGATTTCCTACGTGTAAGATTATTGAGGTGATCGGATGCAGATCAGCAGCAGGTACACAGCCCCAGATTGGAGTAGCCGGCGAACAGATGGTTACCATCACGGCGTTACGGTTCAGTGGTGATGCTGTATTTTATCTCAGGGGTTGAAGAACACCCGTGGACGCTCCTTTTCAGGAATCTCTGACATTTCCTTGTGTTTCGGATCTGGTGGATAGTTTTCGTAGTTATTTTTCTTAAGTTGAGGTCGGTTATCTTGGAGCTGCGTTTGTATAATGTATCTCCGATGGTCGAGCGAAATACTTGAATGCCTGCATTCCTGGAAGCGCAGAACATTGTGACCGGGAATTGTACTCGCGTTGTCTGTTAGAATCCTCGGTTGATTGCGGGTCGCGGGTGGCCGCCCAACAGGTCGCATTGCATTGACCCCCCACGAAGGTGAGCCAAGACGGATTCGGCTGCAAGGGAAGTTTTGCTGCCCCACTCCCACGACTCCCCGCCTTTTTGCGGAACGGCAGTAAAAAAAAAAGTTACTGTCGCCGTGGTGTGCATTTTGCTTTCAAGTTTGCCAATTTTTTGGAGTATATCGCCGACCTACTCTTTTTTCGCTCCCGTTAATCCTACCGGTTCTACACGAACCAGACCCGGTTGTACTCCATCAAACACCTTCACGTCCTCAACCTCAAATTTACGATGGGAAAATCTTCCTCCAAGAAACGGTCGCGCGCCGCCGAGGAGGACATCGCTGAGATTGGCGATGTTGCCAATGGCGAGCAGGCTGCGCCCGCCGTGAAGAAGAGCAAGATTGACGAGAGCGGAAAGTCTGAGGTCACCAAGAACGACACTCCTAGCAAGAAGGACAAGAAGGAGAAGGACAAGAAGGATAAGGAAGGCAAGGAGAAGAGGGAGAAGAAGGAGAAGAAGGAGAAGAAGGATAAGGACGAGAAGGAGGGCAAGAAGGAGAAGAAGGACAAGAAGGAGAAGAAGAGCAAGACCAGGGAGACTGCCGCCGAAGTCGACGATGTCGCAATGGAGAATGGCGCGACTGAGGAGCCCGCTGCCACCCCTGTTGTGAATGGCGCCGATACGCCCAGCAAGAAGAGCAAGAAGGACAAGAAGAGCAAAAAGGACAAGTCCAAGAAGGAGAAGAAGCCGGCCGCTAAAGGCGACGAGGAGGAAGAGCCCTCAGCCGACGCAGACGCCGACCCCGACGCAGCCGAAGGAACCGGCAAGGCCAACCGCTTCATCTGCTTCGTCGGCAACCTCCCCTTCACCGCAACCGCTGAGTCCGTCAAGCAGCACTTTGCGACAGTCCACCCGATCAGCGTACGCCTCCTCACCGAGCGCGACAACCCTACCAAGTCACGCGGCATCGCCTTTGTCGAGTTCAAGGGCTTCGACCACATGAAGACCTGCCTCGAAAAGTTCCACCACACCGACTTCGACGATGGAAAGTCGGCCATCCGCAAAATCAACGTCGAGCTCACGTGTGTTTCCCTCTCTTCTCCTTATCTCTCACCACCACCATCACAACCCCTAGCTAACAACAACTCCAGTGCCGGCGGCGGAGGTAAGACACCCCTGCGGCAAGAAAAGATCGCCAGCAAGAACAAAAAGCTCAACGAGGAGCGCGTGAACCGCATGGCCAAAGAGGACGCCGCCAAGTTGGAGAAGGCCAAGACCGCGGCGAACCAGCCCGCCGCTGCCGTTGAGGAGAGCAACCCCCAGCAAGAAGTAGGCTACATCCACCCCAGTCGTCTTGGGTTTGTGCCGCATGAGAACCAGACCCAAGAACAGCGCGACGAGGCTGCGGCTGAGCAAGCGAAGATTGAGGGCACCTGGGACGGGGGTGGTGGCGGCAAGTTCCGCGGCGGAGGCCGTGGCCGTGGCCGCGGAGGTGGTGGCCGAGGTGGTGGCCGTGGGCGAGGAGGGTTCTCGCGTGGAGGCCGGAGATGAAGGTAGACAGTCTGGAGAATGGCAGGTAGTTGGGTGTATAGATGATGGCTGTTATTCAGACGTTTTCAGGCACTGTTAAGATACCCCCCTTTTCTGGTAGACTTCTTTGGCGAAAAGATGAACTTAGGGTATTACGGAAACAAGGTTACGGGTATGGTCGGCATTTCCTCTTGTCACATTTATATATGCCAGTACGTTTTCACTTGTGGAACAAAACAAAACAAAACCCAGATTTGATGCTAGATGAACAACACACACGTCTTTCGCATTTCAACCATGTAATCATCAAATTGCCAACCGCCAAACACCCATTCTCTCCACTCAGCTCCCCGCTAACGGGAGAAGGCTTGCTCGTTAAAAATATCTACAACACAACCAACAAGACAAACTGAAAAAAAAAAATCCGGGATATCCTTGGATGATCAATGATGCAACTCCGCCACCTTGTGGTGCGTTCGTAGTATAGCTAATTCGAGCCGAAGCCACAGGCAGCTGCAACCCCGTGCTAATCCCTCGCCGGGGGGAGGTAAGGCGGGAAACCCGGCAGGACAGCACATGTAAGACACGCGTTTTTGCTATATTTGGTAAAGCTCGCGCGTGGGTGACCGTATTCATCGTGTGCACTGGCCATGTTGCAAGGTGCCTCCCAGATCGCTTCATCTACCGAGATGTTGCCGCAACGTAGACAAGACAGATCCAAGAAGCTCGGTTGGGCGCCAATGGGAGAAAAAGAGAGCACAGGTATATGCTGGCCGGGTTTAAAGTGGCGCTTGTGGTGTGTCTCGGGTCGGAGACACCACCGAGAGTGTTGAACTCTTGGCTGGATTACAAAATGGTGCACTTGCTCTTCTTCTGCTTCGCCTGTGGCTCCCTTCGGGGGTTCAGAACAGCCCTAACAAACTTGGTTAGCGTTCTAGTTCGTAGCGGTGGCTGGGTAGGTGACTATTGCTTACCGGATAGCTTCATCGAAAACGGTCTTCAGGTTCCTCTGTGTCAGGGCGGAGCATTCGAGGTACTTGACCGCCTTGATTTCCTTGGCGCAGCTAAGTGCCTGCTCATATGTCACGGGCGCCATCCTCTTCTCGGCCAAGCTCCTGATGGTGTCGGGGTCCTCGCGCAAATCCAACTTTGTGCCGACCAAAATGATGGGAATATTGGGCGCATGATGGTCGATCTCGGGGTACCACTGCGAGCAAAGTATTAGCATCCAGAATCCTGTCCCCAAAAAATATGTGCTGTTGGACCAACCTTGGCTTTGACATTGTCAAACGACGGTGGGCTGACGATCGAAAAGCAGATGAGGAAGACGTCGGTCTGGGGGTACGATAGAGGTCGGAGCCTGTCGTAATCTTCTTGACCGGCCGTATCCCAAAGTCCCAAGCTGATAGGCTTGCCATCGACCATTACACTCGCCGAGTAGTTATCGAAACTATAACGCGGTCCCTGTCAGCGGACGGCCGCCAGGTATTCCACAAGAGATGCTAGGTTTCACGTACACTGTGGGGATGTACTCGCCCGGGAAGGCGTTCGTTGTGTAAGAGATGAGCAGACATGTCTACAAGACTCGGCGTCAATTCGCTGCATCACCAATGAGGGTTGCCGCAGTTTTGCTCACCTTGCCGACGGCACCATCGCCTGTGACGACGCACTGCGAATTGAGGAGGTTAGCTTGAATAGTGCATTTCTCTGCCCGCCGTGGCGAGCGTAGAGTTTGGATTGGCGGTGTCGATGCAGACGGGAGACGGGACCCCACGAACCTTGAGCGACTGAACCGCTCCGGGAGCAGCCATGATGGAAATATGCCTCTTTTAAAGCCGTTGACTATTTGCGAAGAAGATTTTGGGGTTCTGCAAGGCTGCGGAATGCCTGGCTTGAATGGCGATATAAATCGGGTGCAGCCGGTCGGGGGGGTTGGTTTAGAAGTGGAAAGTCGGAACGGGAGGCGGGAGCAAGGAGCGGGCAGGTTGGTAGGCAGACGATACCAAGGTAGATCGTAGCAGCGAAATGCCCTGCAGCTGACAGCTCCGAATCGGCAGTCCGAAGATGATGAAAAAGCGGTCGCGGTCACTGTGTAGCTTCGGGACGAAGAGCGGACGTAGGCTGTACAGACGATCTTTCTGGGAGAAAATGTTTTAACACTCGAGAGCCGGAATGGTTTGGTGCCGGGGAAGGTGTCTGATCGAATTCGGGAGCGAAAGCTGGGGAGGAATCTGGATGGCACAGCAAGGGGCGGGCGAGATAAAGAGCCACCGCCGCTGCGCGCACTGTGCGAGCAGCTGGCGAGTGGTGGCGTCCCAGTGGAGTTCTTGCCTGGCCGCAACACGGCGTACCGTGGTCTTGGCACCGCTCGCGGGGGGGGGGGTCAGGAGTCGCCTCATACACTTTCGGCGTCAACCGTCCCAAGGCGCCGCGAGGCGAGTGGGAGAGCCACGAGTCTAAACAGCAGCGCAGCGAGCGACACGGTCCGGGAGCGAAACCGTGCAAGCGTGGAGATCCCAAACGCATTTTGCCCCCAGGCCCAGGACGACCAACGTACCATCGTGAAGTGGCAGCAGACGCAAGGACCAGGGCTGTAACAAAATAACTGGCGGATGACAGGTGCAGGGCATGAGGGCGGGGGCTATCGAGAAGTCGAAAATCAGATGCGCGATCCGAGCTCACTCACCTGGTCTGCCCTTGTTGTCCAGTGACGGTTCTCAGTGCGCTCACCGTCTGCAGGCAGATTTTCCTCGAGCTGGTACTGTTACGTCGTGAGGTGTAACTGCGTGCTTGGTCGCACTGTGCCACTCGGCGGATGTCCCAGCGAGCCTCGAAACGTTTGGCGAAGGCGGGCCCAGCGTATCGTGTAAACTTCCGATGCCTTGGTTACAGTCTACAAAGAACAGAGTGAAGCGGACGGGATGAATATAGCTATGGGATCAGGTCTCTTTGCGGCCGACACCTGCTTCTCTTTTGGGATGCACCTAGGTTGAGCTAACCTGGAATTTCGTTGGTGTGGTTTGACGTTGGGTCGGTCCTCCCTCTGAAGCCTTCAGTTGGCGAGGCACGCAATGACTGAGAGGTACCCTGGACCAGCGACGAGGTCTTCCTCGGGTTACGCGCTAGTCGCTGGGGGAAGGTTTCAACGGGCGTCGATGAGCAAAGAAACAATCAAAGAGTGCGTCTTTGCAACCACAAAAACGGACCACCACGCTGATCGATTGCACGATTGTCGATTACGCCTTTCCCTTGGAGGTTGTTACGTTGAGCTGTCGGGAGTTCAGGCGTGCATTTTGACGCACGTCTGTAACAGAGCATCCTCTCTGTGGAACAGCCGGCGAAGCTCGCAGCAGGCTCGAACGGCAAGGGCTGGCGGAAACAGAGCTCCCCTGATTCGCTTGTTTCAATTCGGCCTGTGACAACCCTTGATAACGTCGCTTGAGTGGATGACAGAGCCCAGTGGCAGCGGATTGATCACTCTTTTATCCAACCCACCAGAGCTGCCGTCAACCAACGCCGTGCGCTAATGCAGACCCATCTCACCAGGGGCTGGCCGAGGCAACTCCTCCATGAACTTGCTCAAGACTGGATACAGGAAAGCGTGAGTGTGACTGGACGGCATTGACTCTTCCAAGCCTGGCCATTTATACCCCTAACCCTATACCGAGGTCTGATCACCATTGGTGTCATGACAGAGTCAAGAAGCGGAGTCGGGTTCACGGGCATGGAATTTTGCTGCAAGATCAGCCAAAGAAGCCTAATGGTTGTGTATGAAGGAAGACCACGGTTTGAAAAGGAGAATGTGTTTTCACAGCACCCTCCGTTTATGCACATAGTAAACCATAAACACCGCTTCAAGGCGGGAAATGGGTGTTGATGACTATTATTGGCTGTGTCACATTCTGAAGAGGCCTTCTTACATCCTCCAACAGGCTGATCCAATGCGATGAAGACCTCGCAGGAATGCGAGAATTGCCTCAGAAATACGGGCACCTCCAACAGGAAGAAGGCTTTTCTACACTTTTAGGGGCATTTCGGCCTGAATAGAGTCTTCAAGCCCGATCCGTCATGCGGAGTGACACTCAAAGACCAGTTCTGAATTGCAAGACGCAGCAAATTAGGGAACCATACATATACATTTTCTATGTTTGTACTGTTTGTCGGAGAAATACAGCATTCTGTCTCTAGTGTTGCTTTCTCGGCTGCTCTCCGCCTTTTGGAGATAGTGGGTCCAGCCCCCACCGTGGGGTTGACATTTAGACTTCCCGTTCAATGCAAACGCGTCTCCGATGTCATCAGACGCGTCGAAACCCGACGACAACCACCATCCTACTCTACCCTGGCGAAATCACGTTCAATTGATTGAAAAAAAATACGCCCATACCACAGCAACAGCCATTCAGGCTTGCCATAATGGCTCGCGAAAGCCATCCTCCCCGCGCCAGCGCTAGCGCAGTCGTAGCAGCCAGCGCAACAACCCCAAACCGCCGAGCCATCTCCGCCGACCCAACCACTGCCTCCGCAGGCAGCCGGCGCTCAGTCACGATCAAGACCCCCGGAAGCCAAGGCCGCAACCTCGGGCGCCCCCCCGGGCTCTCCGCCTCCGGTCGCAAAGCCCAACCAGGTCCCTCGGCCACACCGCATGCGCGCGCAGCCTTTCGCGCCATCGACTCCCGGCGCGCCGCGGCCATCAGCACACCGCACCGGCTGGGCGCCGGAGGTCGACGGCGGAGCGTGCGTGAGCAACGCGAGACGCCGCGAAACTTTCTGCTTCCTCTGGGACGGGCCCTAGCGCGCAACACCGAAGTAATAATGTCCTCGTCGTCATCAAAGTCGGGACGAGATGAGGCGGCTCTGGAAGAGAACGACGACGAATATGACGACGATGAAGAGGAGGAGCTTCCGAAGCGGCCGAGGTTGTCGTTGCCAATTGACGAGGAGGACGACGATAGCGACCTGAGGCCACATCGATCAGCGGGGCTGGAGGATGAGAATTTTATGATGCAGTCGATTGAAATGCCGCGGAGAGCGTACAGCGAGCAGCCGAGCCGGCTGTCGCTAGGAAGTGTGAGATTTAGCGACTATGGTGAGGGCCTGGAGGCTCTGAGGAGTGATGATGTCGGGATCGACTCGGGCTTTTTTCCGCCCATGGCGCCGATTGATGAGGGCGATTTCGGGCTGGAAGAGATGCCGTCCTTTGAGAGGTAGGGAACCAGGCTCTTTTTTGAGGGAGGATAATCGTCGCTGACAATTGCAGGTCGGAGTTTGATATCGCCCGGCGTGAGACGCTAGCCAGAGACAGCGATTTTGGGTTTGAGGTGCCATTGGGCATGGATGAGAGCACTGTAGTGCTGGCGCCGCAGCTCGGGGAGTCGCCGGTGCGCCAGGTGGAAGAGTTCTATGAGCCGATGTTGGATCCCAGGAGTGACGAGGATGATGATGACGTCCCCTTGGAGGAGGAGGCGGCTGAACTCGGTTCTGGTGCCGAAGATATCGATATCGAAATCGAAACTGAGGCGGCCACTGCCAAATCCACTGCGAAAAGATCGACGAAGAAGCGGACCACCAAGATCTCCAAATATGGCATTGAGTATCCCTCCCTACCGCCAGGCGTGGTGAAGCGACTCGCGACGACATTCGCGAAAACGAGCGGCGCAAAGAGAAAGATAACCCCTGACGCCCTTAAGGCTATTATGCAGGCCTCAGACTGGTTTTTTGAGCAGGTCGGAGACGACCTGCAGGCTTACGCGAAACACGCGCACCGGAAGACCATCGAAGAGAGCGATATGCTCACCCTGATGAAAAGGTATGTCCTATTTCTCTATATGAACGGGTATCTTAGATGTACAGACTTTGCTGTTTTACACAAGTTCTAACATGGCTACAGGCAACGACAGACCAACTCCCAAATGACACCATTTGCCCTCGCCCAGCGCCATCTCCCAAGGGAGCTACTTCAAGACATTCGCATGACGCCTCCAGTCCCACTGAAAAGGCGCCGGAAGGCCGGAGGCGAGCCGGAGGATGAGGATGTGACTTGAAGATGAAGATAAGACGAAGCATCATCACCAGTTCTTGTTCATGCGGACACGACGAGACACATCAGCTGGCGGCTTCTTGACTACCATCCACATCATTATCGATGTTGCAGCCGCCAGACCATACCTAGAAGAATGAGCTATTAGTACCGGCTAAAAGAAAGCCCTGGCCAGGTCGGGAAAGACATCAGAGAGCATCAGACTTACCAGGTGAAGATATACTGCGCGTGATTATTCCGCAGATTCACCTCGGCTGGGCGGCCAATGGGGATCCCCTTTGCCTCCATCTCAAGAAGTTGAGAGTAGTCAAGTTCTGAGACACAATGTTAGCCCCATAGCCATAAAATATCATGGGGCGCATAGCCTGCACATGAGAAACAAGCCATGTTCTCAAACTCACCCATCGTCTGTTCGACCCAAACCGCTTGGCTCCCTGTGAGCGCAGCCATCTGCACAACATCGGGGAAGTAAAACTCTCCCTTGTCGGGCCTGTTGTCCGGAGTAAACATGTTCTTCTTCCACGGCTGTCTTAGCATTCCCTCAACGCGGACCTCCCCTTTGGGCAAACTCTCGGGCCGCAGGGACTGGTCCGCCAGCTTCTTGGAGATCCAGCCCCGGTTGACCAAGACTGTGGCGCCCGGATCGCTGTCCCTCGCTAAAGGCGTTATCACCATATATCCTAGCTCGCCGTCACGCATACGCGGGCCGATGAGCATCTCCTTGTCATGTAAGTAGCGACCCGTCGCATACACGCGGCGGTAGTCGAAGTCGACGATGGCATCTGGGTCGACGCGCCCCGGGAGAGGCAGTGGGGGGCGCACGATGCGGTCTTCGCACTGGGCGATGAGTTCGCTCTTCCACTTGAGCCGCTGGACTTGCCAGCTGCCAAGGAAGAAGGCGGTTACGGGAATGATGGCTGCAGAAAGTGTCAGAAGATGCGAGGCTTTACCGGTGGGGCGGGCATAGATGGCGCACCAAGAACTATCAGTCCCCAACCGTGTCTCTTCCCAGTCCGGACGATGTCTGGGGGGTTGTCAAGGACAGAAGTGAACCCAGGCTCATCGCCAGGTTGTCCAAGCCGTTCTGGGGAGGTCGAGAAGGGCTGCCGCCCGGGCGCTACCGGGGAGGACCTGGGGGTTGCCCATTTGCGAATTGTGTGTATGCCGATAGTAGACGCTGTCCTCTGCTTTGGTAAAGGGCGCAGGAGGCAATTGACCAGTATCGTCCCGTTCGCCATGTTTAGTGACCGGGTTGAGTCTTGTCGGATGTGGAATGGGAGACGAGACAAATTTGGAGCTTCTCACATCACTGGTTGGATTGCCGCTGAACCTAGCTCGCCCGGGCCCCTGTTGCCCCGCTGTTCGGCAACCACTCAACCCCTGCGGGGATTCATCGTCAGCCTCAAAGCGATTACATCAGAGGCCACCTTGTGTTCTACATGCCATACCTCGCCAAGTTACCACGCCGAGGACGCGCTTATGCTCCCCGCGACATCGAATCTTGTGCTCTTACACAAGATCTAGTGTTTTTTCACCAGCTACACCATCTTTTCTTTACAGAGGTCCAGTCAAATACGCTTTGCATCCGTTTCCTGCCAGGCGTCAGGACGTTGCTTCCCCTCACTTCTCCCAGCCCCCCAAGTACCCAAGTGAGATATCTCCCACCATGTCCTTCTTTCAAGGAACATTACAGGAAGGGATTGCGACTGCAGTTCAGCAGTCCAAGTCTGTCTTATGTTTCGTGACAGGTAATTCCGCATCAACACATCTCCTTCATAACAACAAACTAACCCGAGTGCAGATGGCGAAACTGAGAGTACTCAGTGGGAAAACGACTTCCTCACTGATGACAATGTGCGCAAATTCTCTTCAATTATCTCTGAGGCGGGTTTTGACAAGAGTGACTCTAGGTTTCTCCTCTAATAGAGTCCGAAACAGTAACCCTTCGCCTTGAAGCCGGTTCACAGGAGGAGGGCTTCTTGACTCAACTGTACCCAATCCCTAAGAAGCCGACTGTTGTGATTATCAAGTAGGTCCCAGTGCCGAATTCTCGTCAGAGCGGCCCATTAACAAACCCCTAGGAATGCCGACTTGAAAGAGTACATTGCCTCGGGTGTGTCGAGGGAGGAGTTCGTGAGGAGAATCCAACAAGCGTTGCGACCTACGCAACCTCCTATCATTTCTAATCAACCTAGCCATGTAAATGCGCCCATATCCTCAGCTACGTCACCCCATACGCAGCCCAGCCCTGTGGTAGAGTCAGCTTCCAGCACATCTTCAGGGCGTGCCACACCTCCCTCGTCCAACGAAACCCAAGTACAGTCTCTTCTAGCCGATCGTGCCTCGCGGCTTGTAGCGCAAAAGAAGAAAGATGATGAAGAGGCCAAGAAACGGCGCTCTGATAAGGGCAAAGCCAAAGCCGAGCCATCCGCGGTCCCCGAAGCTCAACGCAAACATGTCGAGCAGCTCCGAAGGAAACAAAGCGCTGCACGCGAAGAGCGACAGCGGATCCTCCAAGCCATCGAAGACGATAAAATCGCGCGACGCGCTAAGCAAGCAGAAAGAGAAGCCCAGCGCAAGGCTGCTGCTGAGGGATCCGAGGTCAAACCCGAAGACGAGGTGCCCTTCGCCCCTGCTAGCCCTCTCTACGCTACCTCGGGTCGCATCACCGCACACTGCGCGCTACAAGTGCGGCTTCTTGATGGGTCTACGATCCGCAGTCGGTTCTCAAGCCATGACACGCTCAAGGACGTCCGGCAATGGGTTGACGACACCACGACAGGCGACATCGGGAGCGGAAGCAAGACGCCTTACATCTTTAAGATCCTGCTCACGCCGTTGCCGAGCAAGACAGTGGATTTTACTGAAGAAGGAAATGCGCTTCACGACTTCGGCTTGACGCCTTCAGCGACGCTCATCTTGGTACCGGCACGTAGATCAAGATCCGCGGCGCTCGCGTATGCCGCTGCCCCAGTCGGTGGCAACGTCTTTTCGAGAATCATTTGGTATACCCTGTCGCTCATCACCGGGTTCGTCGGGGTCGTACTCAGCTTCTTTTCTACCCTCTTCAGCACCAGTAGGCCGCCGCAGGGCCCGACACAAGAACCCGTACATGGTGAGGGTCCTGCGTCTGGGATGGACGGAAGCCGCATAGGAGCGAGGCGAGTTAATGAAGGGAGAAACGATCAGCAGTTCTATAACGGAAATTCGGTAAGCTACCTCCCCTACGGCTGTGCGCGTAGCACAACTGACCAAATGCAACAGACGAACTTTGAGCCGAGGCCAGACGATGGAGAGGAATAGGGCGTAAAGAGCTGAGAGTGGAGTCGGGTGAATTTATTGAGCCGATGATACAGGCAAAGCCCACAGCATTAGCCTTGTAAATCGGGTTGTATTTTACAGTCATTTGTGTTATTTTTTCCCTTCGGTTTGGTCTGAAAAGAACCTGAAACCTCGCCAGCCCCAAGCCAAATGCTGAATGCTCTTGAATGCAATAAACGCCCTCCTACCGTGGATCTCCCAACCTAACTCAACGTACAAGCAACCCATTAACCTCGTTCTGCCTAGTACTGGCTAGCGGCAGCCTGGCAAGCCTTCTGTTATGGTTGTTAGCAGCTTAAAACTTTCGCCAAGCAAAGGAGATACGTACCAGCTGTTCAAGATACCACCCGCAGATCTGCATGTTCCCGCTGTTGTCATCCATGCACTTGGTGAACGACTGAGTCGCAGCACCGCAGTTGTTGCCCCAGGTGTTGTTGTTGGTAGCGCTGCTATCCGCGCTCTGCGCAGCAGCCACGGGGGCCTCAGCCGAGGAGCCGCCGAACATACCGCCGACCGCGCTGCTGAGGGTGTGGCCGATAGCCGAGCCAACCGCGACACCACTATGAGGATGTTAGTGATCTGGCCTGTTCCCAAAGAAACCTGTTGTTGCCAGGGAGATGAAGGAAAGGAGAAGGGGGGTGATCGTACGCGGCGGTTGTGGCCATCTGAGCGAACATACCACCACCCTGCGAAGGGGCTGCGGCAGTGGCAGTCGGGGCGTGGGGAGCCTGCGCGGCCGGGGCGTATGTGGTCGCCGGGCGAGTCTGCTGCTGTGTGGGAGCGGCCGGGCGACGAGCCGGGGCGGTGGGGCGGGCACCGGATCTTTGACGAGGCATTTTGGCGGTTGGGTTTTGTGTGGGAGAGGGATAGAGGCGTGTTGTTGTGGTAGCTGGCGTCGGGGAGGTTGAGGATGAAGAGGTTGTCAAAAGTGTTGTCGAGGTAGAAAGGCGGGTGAAGCTCGGCGGAATTTTGCCATTGGCCACTCAGCATGAAGGTTGTCCGGGAATCCGATCTCGAGCGGGTCGGTGCAGTCTGGAAGCCAATCGAATCGCACAGTGCGCCTTGGTGGGTCTATCGACCATGCCGAGGGTTAGGGTTATAATCAACTCACGATTCATGGCTTTCAATGTCCTTCTTGATGGCCTGAATAGGTATGTTGGACAACTCTACAATGCAGAAGGCTAGAATATCTATCTATGCCGAACCTGATAAAGTGTTCTGCTGCCAATCAAATACAACCGAGGCTCTGTTTCTCGGTGAGGCCAACTGCCAACGCCCCTGGGGTATCATTTCACACAATTTCTCCTAGGCCTAAGCCATATGATGGCTTCCCTCCTAGTTAGCTCGCATCTAACTATCCACCACGTACCAAGCTGTGGATATAAGTCCGTGGTACTCCAAAGTGCTTAGGTGGTGGTTAGCAGCAGCTCGCCTTGAATTTTCGGAGCAGGCATGCCAAATCTCAACGGTTCAAGACGTTTCCGTACTCGATTCACCGCGTTCTCTTTGTGCGCTTCTGCTTTTTAGAATCAGCTGGCTTGGTGGGCTCCTCCGCTGGCCGCTTCTTCTCAGATTTAGAAGATTTGATCGCTGCCTTTGCCCTCTCTTTTGCAATCAGTTCTGTCAACTTGGCGTTGATTTGCTTGTCGTCACTCTAGAAGAAGATGAGCACACTGAGCCCAGCAGGTGGTGTGGTTGCAGACCACTTACAAGATCAGACCTGATAAAACGCGCAGCAACCTCGGTATTGAGCTTGCTCTCACGCTCAGCAGCAGGGTTTTCAACTTTTTGGATCTTGTCAAAGTACTGCTTGACGCGAGCCAACTCTGTGAAAATAGGATGGTGCTTGGTTTCAACCCCATTGAGACGCATTGAAGCTGCGCATCGCGTTAGCAAATATCTAAGAAAAATGAAGGACGGAAAATCTCACAGAACAGCAGCGACTCAATCGCATATGCAACCAAGACGTAGAGCTTAGCCTTGTCCAGAAGAGGGAGCTTGGAGGCGACGTCCCCCATATCCTCGAGCAAAGGCTTGATTGCCTCCTCAAGATGCTCTAGGTCCACATCCAGCTTTTCCAGCTGCGGGGTGATATCGCTGACATCCATCGTAGTAGTCCTGGTTTTCTTGTCGTTTATAGAGCCGCCGGTTGTAGATGATAGTGTTGGCGTAGTGTGAGCTTTGAAGGGCCTCGGCGCCGTTGCAACAAAATGCGATGTGCTGACAAGGATGTTAAGACTGGAGCCAAGGAAGTGTGGAACCATCCCGCCGCCCAAAGAAAGCAGGCATCGCCAGCCAATCAGAGCTGCATAATTATTTCCCTTCTGCCCCCAAGTCCATCGTGACCGCGGCGCGTTCAAAAAATTTGTCTCGTCACTTTTTTCCTGAACGACAGGCATTGGTATCGACTCACCCACACGACATCCAAGAGTGACTAGCACAATATTGCAGGTGTCTCGTTATCCGACGCCACTACCGCTCCGTCGCTCCCCATTGTCAACACCGACAACAACACTCGGAAAGGGTTCAGTGAAGCAGGCTTGCTTGCTCCAAGAACTCAGCGACGCCAGCGACATGATCTCCCAACGTCTCGTTTAAAGCCGCCAACCTGTATCTCCTTCTGCGACGACGAACGCAACCGCGGGTGTTTGCGCAAATACCCTGCAACCACATTCGATGGTCTCTCAATAACGATTTGGCGGGCCGGGGGGCCACCCGATGGCAGACCAATGCAGCAGCCGCTCCGGCTTCGGAGCCCTCGCACGACAGGAGGTCATTCACCGATGAGCTTTTGGGGCTGCCAGGGAGCGCGAATGAGAAGCTTCTCGGGACCACTGTTTCGCAATTGGATCTGTCTGATCCGCCCGTCAACAAAGTGCATGTTTACGGGCTCGATCTAAAGGGTCGATATATCGCACATGCCCTGGCGGGCTCCGAAAAGATACCCGCTATCGGATTCCTCATGCACGACTCGTTCCAGTACTCCCTAGTGAGGGGAGACAGGCTGAAGTTCACGCTGAAAAGAAATGGGCACTACACAACCCGCGACGTGGTGACGGCCGAATACATTGGAGAGAGAAACCCCAGGTGGCTACCCAACAACGAACTCATTTCCAACTTGATTCTTACGGTCCCCGCTGGTCATGTTATCCGAGCCTTGGAACCCATTGCCCACCGGTTAGACCATAGGTCGTCAATCTGCCTCCTTCAAGACGGGCTGGGAATCGCCGAGCATATCATCGAGACCTACTTCCCCGACGAGTTGACCCGCCCCATTTTCATCCTCGGTCATTTGTCGACATCTGTCGGGCACCTACCAGAGCATGAAGGGTTGATAGGCCATACTCACTTCGCTGTGGAGGAGCTCAAGCGGCGCCAGCTTCTTCTCACAATTTTACCCCCGTACGCACATGGAAAACCAGCCAAGACTCCACCAAAGCACTGGCCCCCTAAAGAGAAAGTGGCACGATACAAACACCTCATCAGCCTCGTGAAGGCCACTCCGGACCTCTGTGCAGTCAGCTCGAAGTTTGAGGATTTTTTCTACTACAAGCTGCCCACAGTCGCTTTCCGAGCCATTGCGGACCCTGTGGTAACACTTCTCGACATTACTTATGACCGGATCCACGAACATGCTTTTGCAAAGCGGCTCGTGGAAAACTGTGTCAGCGAGATGTGTGACGTCGTCAGTCGATTCCCTCAGTTTAAAGAGGACCGGAGATTCAGCAAATTCAATCTCGCCGTGTTGCTGCGGGAGGAGGTATTCAAGCGAATCAGGGAGCAGAAGACGGCAAATAGCAAGATGCGGGCCGATGTCTCTCGAGGGAATACAAGCGACATCGACTACCTGACCGGGTTCTTCGTCGAAAAGGGACACGAGATGGGGGCTAGTGTGGCCGCGCTTGAGACGCTGATGCTAGGCGTCAAGGCGAAGCAATCGATCTCTCGGCAGAAGCCAGATACAGCTATCCCCTTTGAGCAGTACTGCCAACGAGAGCCGCGCGAAAAAGAGGAACCTCGAGCAGAAGTGAGAAGAGTCGTCTGCGAGAAAAAACCGAAGCCGCGCGAGAAAGAGGAGCTCCGAGCGGAAGTGAGACGAGTCATCTACGAGGAAAAACCGAAGCCGCGCGAAAAAGAGGAGCCTCGAGCAGAAGTGAGAAGAGTCATCTGCGAGGAAAACCCCAAGCCGCGCGAGAAAGAAGAGCTCCGAGCAGAAGTGAGAAGAGTAGCCTGCGAGGGAACACCGGGGCTTCCCATAAAGGTCAAGAGGTTGCTCTATGCAAAAAAGGTGCCAAGAAGGGTGGGTGTAAGAGTAACAAGACAACCGCAGAGGGGCAGAGTAGTGAGGAGATTAGTCTGCTACGCAAAACCGAAGCTTCCGTTAGATGAAAAAGACGCAGAAAAGGGGCAATCTGCGCTAGGGGAGGCGAGGCCATCGTCGAGGATCCGCGCAGAAGCAAGGAGAGTATTATCCGAACCGAAGCTTCCCTTGGAGAAAAAGACGCGGAAAAGGGGGGACTCTGCAAAGAGAACGGCGAACCCATCGCAGAGAATCCGCGATTGTAACAACGCAAAACCTGTATATACGCTTACCGCTTTAATTGCTGGCTGTAAGAAGTTTTTCTGGTGAGGTCAATAGAATTGCATATGGAAGGGGCATACAGGAAGGAGTATTTGTATATCATACCTATAGCATAAGGCGGTAGCAACTAAGGGGGTGCTTTTATCTATGCTTTACCAACAACACGATTGCCCAGCTGCCTGATAATTGAGAATAACCCCACCAAAATCAGCGTCAACCCCGCGATCGCGACAAACAGCAGCAACCTCTCCACCACCCAGCGCCCATCGCCAATTAACTTAAGCATCAAGGGACCTAGCAAAGATCTGACGCTAAAATGGATGACGCAGAACTCGACCAGGTGCGCACAGTCGCTTGGCCATCCCCCGCACTACACGATATCCTAATCGCAGCATCTCCCACAGATCAGGAAAGCTCGCCTCGAGCAGCTCAAGGCGCAAGGCGGCGGAGGCAAAGCCAGCCCGGGCGGTGGTGTTGGTGGTGGTGGCGCCGCCGCCGGCGATCAAGCCCAACGGCAGTGAGATCCCTGCTCTTGCCCATCTCGATGAATACCGGGACTTCTACTGACGCCTCTCCTCCCAACGCAGACAGCAAGAATGTATGATACAGAAGAGTCCCCTCTACCCACGAGACGCAGCTAACAGGAGACGACACGAACAGCCGAGCAGCGCCAGGCCATGCTGAACCAGATCCTACAGCCCGAGGCGGCTGACCGGTTGGGACGCATCCGCCTTGTCAAGGAGCAGCGCGCGACCGAGGTGGAAAACCGGTTGCTCATGCTGGCGCAGTCGGGCCAGCTGCGGCAGAAGGTGACGGAAGAGCAGCTCAAGGAGCTGCTGAACGCCGTGGCTGAGACAAAGGAGGAGGAGAAGATTGTGGTTAGCCGGCGCAAGGGGTGGGCGGATGACGATGATGACTTGTTGGATCTGTAAGGGGGGGGGGTATGCTGCGCTTTGGGGGCGCTAGAAAAGGGAACCATGATACGATATCGATACCTCTGATGGCAGTCTGAGCGATGGGGAAAATGGAGTCTCTATTTCCTAGTCTACTACAGCGCCCCTAGTATAACACAATATGATACATATTCTACAGCTCCGACAGACAGCGTACATCACGGCGGCGCACTTGCGCTCGCGATCTTCGCCCTCCTTCTCTCCTCCCTCTCAGCCTTCCGTATCGCCCTCAGATCCGGCGGCGGCTCAACCCCTAGCTCCCTCCTCAAATCCTCCACATCCCGCTCCAGCTCCTCCTCCCAGTACACATTGATCACCTCCTTTGCGCGCAAGCCATTCCTGAGCGCCCACGGGAGATACGTACTCGCGAACCTCTCCTTCTCCTTTGTCTTCAGCGTCGCAGCCGCAAACACGCTCAGCCCCGTCATAGGTAGCAGCGTATTCGCAAACTCAAATGCCTTGAGCGCTACCTCGCCCTCGCGCACTACCGGCAGCCCCGTCAGCGCGTGGTAGAAGTCGTGGCACTCGCGGTACCGCTGCATGACGTAGGCGCACTCGGCGTCGTCGATGTAGCGCACCGCGGAGCGCGTGTCGGGCGAGACGCCCTCGCGGTCGAGCCAGTCGATGTACGTGCGACCGACGGTGTTGGGTGGGAGGGCGCGGAGGTACGGGAGATTGAGCGAGGTGGAGGTTATGCGTGGTCGGTCGCGGAGGATGCGTCGGCCCGTGGGGGAGGCGAGCATGGCGTCGCGCAGGCGGTAGATAAAGTAGGGGGTGGCGGTGGCTTCGGCGAAGGCGGCGATGAGGTCTAGGGCGCCAGAGAGTTAGAACGGGTGTGGCTAGACGGGGAGAATAGGGGGGAGGTACCGCCTCGCCGTGGATCGCGAAGGGACATCAGACCCGATCCAATTGCCAGGGCGGCCTTCTCGAGCCGGCTGAGGGGGACATGGCCGGGGTAGTTTGGTGGTGGGCGGCTTAGGCCGGAGTATGGACGGGACTGTGATGGTGAAAGGATTGCTGTTGTGCAGGGCCGGAGGTTGTGAGCGCGGTGTACGGCCGCCGCCGAGCGTCGTAGGGCTACCTCCATGGTGAATGTTTCTGAAAGGGCTGCGCGCACATACTGAGGTGGTGTTGTGAAGACCAGCAAGGTGGTCGAGAAATCGTTCGATGTTGGAGCCGCAAGCTCTCGGTGAGGGGCGGGCAAGGGTGTCTCACCAGCTAAAGCCACACCTCCGCGGGATTAGCCAGAGGAGACTTCCATTTTGGCAGCAAGATCGATTGAACGGGTACAAGCGGGTGGAATTGCCAACGAAGGATTACACTCTGAGTGACCATTTTCAAGTAATCAGGTATGGCATAGCTTTACTTTTTGAAACTGCAACCATGCCCAAACACAACCATCTCACCTCTCAACTCATCCACCGTTTGACCCCCTAAAGACAGACACCCCAGTCAAGAGAAGTGCGTGATGACTAAACACACTCGATCAAAGGAAGTACCAGAAGACAGCATCAAACGGAGGAAACGAGGACAAACAATGGACGCATACGACAACCTCCTCATGTGGGCCACAGCCCAGGGCATTGAATTACACGGCATTGAGCCCCGTCCTATCCCTGGACGCGGCATCGGCATCGTCGCAACCAAGGATCTCAAAGTACACCACACCCTTTCCACCTCCCAGACAACCCGGCTAACACACAACCCAGCCCGACGAGCTCATCCTCCAAGTGCCAACAACCTCACTCCGTACCTTAGAGACAGTACCAAAGGCCCTCGCCAAATCCTACCCCAAGGACGCCACCGTCCACGGCCTCCTAGCCGCCACCTTATCCCTCGACACGACCCCAACCTTCACAGTCTGGAACGCCGTCGTCCCCTCCCCAGAAGACCTAACCACCTCCCTCCCGCTCGCCTGGCCCCCAGCTCTGCACACCTTCCTCCCCGGGCCCGCCCTCTCCCTCCTCCAAAACCAACTCATCAAATTCGACTCCGACTGGATCATCTTCCAGGAATCCCAGCCCACCTCCACCATCACAAAAGACATCTACCTCTACAACTGGCTCCTCGTCAACACCCGCACATTCTACCACGAGACGCCCAAGACGCGGCGTCTCCGCCTCCCGCGCGACGACCGCATGGTCCTGCAGCCCGTGGCCGATCTCTTCAACCACTCCTCGTCCGGATGCGGCGTATCGTTTGACGACGCACACTTCACCATCACCACAGACCGCGCGTACGCTACAGGCGAAGAAGTCTTCATCTGCTACGGGCGGCACGGGAACGATTTCCTCCTTGTCGAGTATGGTTTCGTGCTCGACTCGAACAAGTGGGATGAGGTTGGGCTGGACGAACTGATTCTCCCAGAGCTGACACAGCGGCAAAAGGATTATCTAGACGAGGCCGGGTTTCTAGGGAAGTATGTGCTTGATGCCGAGACGGTGTGCTACCGGACGCAGGTGGCGTTGCGAATTTTGTGTCTTTCGTTGCGTGACTGGAGGCGGTTTGTAGCCGGGGAGGATGACGGTGAGGCCCGGCAGGATAAAGTGGATGATTTGTTGGTGTCGATTTTGCGCAAGTATATCGAAAGGATAGAGGGTGTGTTGAAAAGTCTTGGTTCATCAGAGGTTGGTGAGACGTGCCCGCGGGAGATGTTGTCTCGGAGGTGGCGGCAGATAGTGAAATTAGTAGACAAGACAATAGTTAGATTAGAATCATGATAATCATTGAAAAGAAGTTTTGTAATGAATGAGTTCCAAGATTGGCCCCCTTTCTCGTCTAAGTCGTGATCTCCGAGAGCAGAAAAATTATAGCAAAGCTGGGATCAGCGCTAATGAACAAAGTGCGGAATTATGTGCCTCCCTGCCAAAAACCCCTCGATGTTATCAAGATGCAAACAATATGGGTATCGCACCACTGGGCTTAACCCCGATAAAATCAACCTTTGACGCCCTCCAAGCCCAACCCGCTAAATGTCGTCACTCCTCGCACCGCGCCCAGCCTTGTCATTGTTCAACTATCTTCAGCGTCTGAAACCTCCGAGAGGTCTGACAGCTCAGAAAGCTCAGTATCATCAGAGAGCTCTGGCGGCTCTGAAAGCGTCGAACTGGTTTCTGTGCCATCCTGACTGTCCTCAATAGCCTCGTTCGCGGAAGTCTTCAAGTCTATCTCTGTTTCGGACTGTTGGAGCCTGAGCTCCGACGGCCCCGAGCTAATGTTTGTGTCGCCTTGACTATGATTCGATCTCTCGCTCGCATTAACGCCGGTATCAATATCCATCTCAGCCTGCTGGAGCTCGTCGCCGACTTCTTCGTCTGCATCTGAATCCGTGCTTATGTCAGAAGGCTGTTTGATTGCGACTCTGATGGCATTCGCCCTTGTAATCCTTTTGACCTTTGCCACAACCCCATCCTCGTCCGTGGGGGTCGCCTTTGCCTGAGCCTTTGTGGCCTTGAGGCGGGCCTTTCTGGTCAGCTTTGTCTTGATGTCGACTTTGGATTCCTCTTCGCCTGTGTCTGCCTCCATATCTGTATTGGAGTCGTCCTTTACAGGAGGGTTGACACCCTTGGCCCTCTTCCGTGTTCTCGGCCTCTTAGACTTGACCTCAACTTCGGCTTCCTCCTTGTCTCCATCTTCACCATTCACGTCAAGCCTGTTCATTTCAGGACGGCTAGAAGTCTTCTTTTTCTTCTTTCTCGGATTCTCAACCTGGTCATCATCTTCGTCGTCGGGATCTGAGCCCTCGTCGTCGAGGTTCCGCCTCCTCTTTCCAGACACAGACTCGTCTTTCGTTCTGGCGAGAAGATGCTCAAGCGGGCAATCAGGTGCCTCCTTCCAATCCTTGGTTCCCGGCTTGGTGGCTTTCCTACACTTGAAGCACAGTTGCCCGTGCCTGATGAATAGTTGGTGTAGCCCATATTTCAGATGGTCTGGGACCATGTGATCTCCATGACGAAAGCAGTTATCGGGGTCAGCATTCGAAGGTGTCCATCCAAGCCAGCGACAAAACTTTTGGACGTGGGTATCGACTGCGAAGCAAGGAATTTGAAGGCAGAAAAGCGTTACGCAAGCGGCCGTCTTGACGCCGATGCCAGGATATGAGACGAACTTTGCCAATGCCTCGTCTTTCGTCATGGAATGCATGTGATCCAGGGACAGAAGGTCTGCTCCGCTGTCTGGCCCATACTTCGCCAAATTTTCCTCGTAAACCGCGTCCAGAATCAACTTGATATAGCGGCTTCTTTGCACTGCACCCCCAGCAATCCTGATCATATTCTGGAGCTCTTCGTGAGGAGAATCTCGCACCTTCTCCCAGTTGATACTGCCTTTGCCGGTCCCTGTATTTCGGAGACCATAGTGCTCAACGAGATTGCTGATGGCTTTATCTGCATGCTCCATCTTTGTATAGCCACTGATGAGGGTTCTTAGGAGTGCGTCGAGGACGCACGGTACTTCCCCACAGCCGGCAATCTTGAGTGACGCCGCTGGCATGATCTCCGGCGGCTTGCATTCACCGTGCATGTCAGCCAAGAGCCGGTATACCTCCTCGCAATCCTCTGGTGTCGGAACTTGTCGATACGGATAGGGTGAAAATCCAGGGGTTAGCCCGTATGGGTTGTCCAGTCCCCTCTTCAGCATCATCCTAAAATTCGGGTCAAGGATTTGCGTAGCGTCGACAACCACCTTCCCCCCCGACTTTGCTGAGATGCCGCCCGCTATGACAATGCCCTTGATCAGCAACAATTTCCGAGTGGATATTTTGGCTGCCACATCCACAATGACTGTGGGATCCTCCTCTTTGACCAACAGGTCACTTTTGTGAACAGCTTCGTTGCTCGTCCGGTTGACAGTGGACGATCGAGTGAGTCTTGTACTCTCGACGGGATGCTCTCCTGTCTCTTTCGTCGCCGATTCTTCCACCTTTACAGAGTTGGCGGGCTTTGTGACGCGAAAGGTGATTTTTCGCTGGGTTTTGGCTCCATTCTCTGCTGGTTCTTCTTGGTTGGTGATCTGTGGTGAAGTTTTCAAGACTGAAGTGCCGTCTTCCACATTTGGTGTCGGGCCAATCTCGTCATCAGGAACAGAGGCCTCAGCAGGGCTGATGGATGCTCCCATACCATGAGGGAGGACCCATCCGCCCTTCATCGGCTGTCTGAGAGCGGCCTTTCCACGCTTTCTCTTGGGAACGGCCGAGGCCTTGTCTGAGGTAGCAGTGGGAAGCTTCGATGCAGCTGGTGCTCTCTTGCGAGCGGCAGCCGTCCTTTTTGGCACCGCAACTGCTTGCTTTCGCGGAGCCGGCTCGCCCCCTGTCGCCAAAGTAGTAGCTCCATGGCTAGTAGAACCTCCTGTCGCCGATGCATCTGCAGCCTTTCTGGCCGCTACGCGAGTTTGCATCGTGATGCTGGCTATGGCTAGAAATTGAGGTTAGCGAGATGGTAATAAGAATAGATATAAAGGTGACAGTCTGGGAGACTGACAGTGTTGGGTCTCGTGAACTGAAACCCCTAAATTAGGCAAGAGAGATGCTGCTTTGAGACAATGAAGACGGTTGGGGAAAACAAGCACGCTGGAAGAGATGTGAAGAAGGAAGTGATTGGCTGTGAGATCGAAGGTGAAGATGCTGAAGGATATATATTTTCCTCGTCAGAGGGTGAGATCAGAGGGTGAGGCTCTCGGTGGTGTTGTTGGGGGATGGCATATGGTTTGGAAGAGATGATGCTTTATATAAGTGTATGAGCCGAAAAGGAAAGGTGGTAGCAGTGGAGAAGTGAAGTGTTCGTCTGAAGTAAGCCGAAGAACCTAGGGAGGCGCGGAAATGAAGCAAGAGGAGGTAAATCATCAAGATTCGGTGGATGATTCAAACATTCATCTGAAGTAAACTGAAAAGCCTGACGGAGATGAATGGAAAGGAGCTTTCGGCGACAGGAGAAAGCTGGCGATGCAGTGAAATTTCGGAGTAGGAGAGTGAAGCAATGCAATCTTGGGTGTTGGACAAGTTCGAGGTAGAAAACTCGGGTCACTTGTGTCTGAAGACGGGAGGAGGCGTGCCAAAGGAACGAACAAAGATGCCAGGCTAGAGACGAACGATGGAACTTACTTTTGCTGTGCGAAAGGTTTCGCCACCCAGAGCAGCTTGCTTGGGGGAGGCGAAATGCGCGATCGGCCGTGCCAGTTCAATCGAAATAAAAGTTGCGATCGCTGAAGCAGAGTGAAGTTGGTGATGTTGGTGAGTGAGGCTAATGTAGAGGTTGAGACAGAAAGATCTGGAGATATCTGGAAATCGGTGTTGGCTTGGAAGGAACAACCCCTTGTCGCAACAAAACACTTTGATAACAATTGCCACCGACCGTGACCACAGAAAGCATACCGGATGAACAGACCATTGCAGTTTTAATTTAATTATATATTTGAGACCGGATGAAGGCATCTAAACGCCCACGATGTGGCAAGGGGAGCTAACTGTTAAATAGGAAGGAATTTGGGAGTGCGACACTCGGTCGTCAAACATGGCGTCACCAATGCAGTCACCTTGAAAATTTGTTAGTCTCCTGAATTCCTCGCCGCGTTATCGGCTGTTGATTGTCTCAATCCATCCACCTGGAGGAGAGCTGTGATCACCGGGCAGGAGTCAGTGCAAGGCTTGCTCTACACAGCGGAGCACACCTTTGCGTCAGATAAAAGCTGAAGGGTGATGAGTCAGCCAAATACAGAGTAAGGGTAAATGTATGTTTTCATCAGAGGATCAGTCAGAGCAATGGTTTTCCGCATTATTTGCTAAGCAGTCAAGGTTTCAAAGAAAAGTCATCATGGAATCGTGTTGAATAGGAAGGACAAATAGGGGATAGCTGCTCACCTTTTTAGTTTGGGCGTGCATTGCCAAAAATCTGGCACCCAAGGTTTGCGATGTTGGAAAGATAAAAAACATCGCGTCTCAGTGAATGAGGAAATGGTCTCGAGATGGTGAAAAGTTAGTTGGTGGCTGGAGACAGGTCATTCGGGTCGGCAGTTGCTTAATCCGGCCCCACAACTACTATCAGCTGCGAAATGTCGGGATGACAACTACCAGAGAAAGCTCCCCCACCACTCCACCGATTGAAGCACATCACAAGGCCCAAACACTTTGTGCTCAATCAACTCAATTCATCCCATTGCTGAGTGCTTTGCTGTAGATGCACACGTTGCAGGAAGACATGCCGAGCATTACCCTGCACTCACTCGCACTTGGTTCAGCCGCACTGTGCAGCTGATTGGCCCACTGTCTCGGTCAATGTCAACCACCATCCTCAAAACTCGAACCCAGGCTTGAAAAGAGGGCAGCATGGCTTGCTGGACTAAAACCTCTCACTATGCTCGTCGCTATTTATATAATACAAAGATTAGCCTTCATTCATTTTAGGGGTGCCATTGATAAGGTCTTCTAGCCGCACCTTCCGTGTCATTTGCAGCCAACAAACAAATCGGCCATCAGCAACTTCGGCAGAGCCCTTCTTCGTCTGATGCCTCAGTCATGCGTCCTCACGGGGAGCTAGAGGGATCGGATTTTGTTGGGCAACTGAGATGCGTTTGAGGACCTCACGTGTCTACCACACACTTCACAGGAGAGGATGAAATGTTGCGTTGGTTGAACCTTCTTCCATCAAGACCTGCCCCTCTCGCTGATATGATTACCAGAAGCTAGCTGGAGCATGGGAATTGGCCCCTAGGCTCGGTATGGGAAAGCTTTGTCACAGACAGACAGGCCCTCCTCGGCGAGAGCATTTCTCCTGCTGGGCTGATCCGGTTCAGATGAGGCAAGTCCCTCTTGGATTGGAACCATTAGTTACTCAACCCTGGCAGAGTTCTTGATCTTTCCATTTCTCATAGCTTATGTATTCAGGGCCTTTCTGGATTTGTCCCCATTGCCCTGCCGTGTTGCTCTATTCTGCCCGCCTTCCCTGGTTGTTGAGTTTCGTAACTCTTTCAATGTACTCTGCTTCAAAACCCTCTCCAACCTCAAGGGATAGCGCTCGTGACCTTCTACTTCTTTACATCCCCATTTCGTGGCCCAAAGACAGCATTGGTTTTCCCAACAGCAGAAACAACCAAGGCTATTCTCAAAGATACCCTCAAGAATACATAGCGTTCTTTTCCCCTTCTCGCTGGGTCGTTTCCGTTCACCATCTGCCATTGTTCTCCTCATCCTGCCCTAGTTCCATTTACTTTCCCTTCTACTTATTTGTCTACTTTCCACTGCCATTACCGTTCCCCCGCTCTTGCCGTCAATCCAATTTTCTCATCTTCTGGCTGCTGGCTCGTTTACTTTCTCCTCTTGCCGCCTCCCCAACCTTCGACGGTTTTATCACCTCTCGCCGAAAGTGATTGGCCTTCCTCTCCCCTTCCACTACCTTGCGGAATCTGACCACATCACAACCAGAGCGCCATGATGGCAGACGACGAGGTCTTCCCGGGGGTCCCTTGGGACGCCGATGACGATGACACCTCGGACATTGATGTTCAAGGCTCGGGAGTACAATACAAGCAGTGGCGGAGAGTTCATCTTACGCCGATGTTCATCGACCTCATCGATGGCGATGAAGATGCGGCAGAGCGAAAAGCCGAAGACCAGTTGGAGAATGAGCTGCAGGAGGTCATTGATTTAACCGACGAGACACCCTGCGGCAACGGCTCTGCTATCCGCACCCGAAAAGAGGGCGAGCGTTCTCTCGATCGACTCAGCTATGGCGGTTTCAACTTCAAGCCCGGTACCGTGGTTGAGTTGCGCAGCCCCATTCCTGAGCATTTCAGATCTCAGTTTGTCAAGATCGCCGAAATTGTGGCGACAGCAGAGGGCACAGTCTTGAGAGGATTCCCTTACACACGAGTACGAAATTTAGAAGGGAAGCTTGCCAGAAAGCGGAACGAAATCTGTCGCATCGAAAAAGTCAACAACAGCGACCCTCAGCCGAAGCCATGGACCGTCGACGTGTCGCCGGGTGATATTGTGCGAGTGCGGGAGCTCCGAACGACAAACAGCGCATTTCCGAGATACCAGTACGATGCCAACGACCGGAAGAACGGATTGGATTGGGTCATGGCAAACGGGCCGCTTGTCTGTCGCTATACTTACGTCGAGCATTTCGCCGATCTGTCGAATAAAAACGCTAAGCCACGAGAATGGGCAATTGTTCGTGTTTCAGAGCACGAGGCGGACGCAGCTTTTAGGGAATCGGCTGAGGCTATTCTGAACAAGTGGCGGGGAGGAAAGGTGTCAGGCGGTTCCTTCACTCCCAATGGACGAAATGCTCTGTTCGTCGACCTTGATTTAGATGGCGATGCTGCTGGGTCTTCGAGAAGACAAGGCCAGAAAGCTCAAGTTAAGCTCGCTCCCGGTCAGCGATATTCCGCAGGCGACACCTTTTCCGGAGCAGGCGGCGCATGCCGCGGGATCAGCCAGGCCGGCGCACAACTTGAGTTTACTGTCGACAACTGGAATCATGCAGTGGCATCAATCAAACTGAATTTTCCCACCGCTAATAACTACGATATGGATATCCACAAGTTTATCTTGTCGAACGACATCCAGCATAGGGTCGACATGTTGCACTTGTCGCCGCCATGTCAGGTATGGTCACCAGCACACACTGTGGCTGGCCAGAACGACGAGAGGAACGAGGCTGCGCTGTATTCATGTGGTGATCTCATCAAAAAAACTCGGCCTCGTGTTTTCACACTGGAGCAGACATTTGGAATTCTTCACGGGCGGTTTGAGGAGTACTTCAACAAACTTACCGAGAGCTTTGTGTGTCATGGATATTCCATTCGGTGGAAAGTAGTAAATCTCGCTACTTATGGTTTGCCCCAGCCTCGAAAGCGGCTCCTCATCATCGGCGCTGGGCCGGGAGAGAGCCCCCCGCTCTTTCCAGCCCCGACCCATAGCGAGAATGGTATCGGCGGTCTGAAACCATTCGTTACTGCGTACCAGGCAGTAGCCCCAGCTCTCAAGGGCCAACATCGCAACAACCCCCTGAACGTCAGAAAGGAGCTCAGACAACGACAAACGCCATGGGATCCCCACCGGACCCTCCCCCGCACCATCACCTGTAGTGGCGGCCAGAACTATCATTGGGATGGGAAGCGGGATTTCACCTTGCTCGAGTACGCCCTTCTCCAAGGGTTCCCACCCAATCACCTATTCAGTCCTGCATGCGTCAAGAAGCAGATCGGAAACGCCTTCCCGCCATCGGTCGTGCGCGTACTTTACGACCACTTGATTAGCTGGCTGGATAAGCACGACAACGTTGATGGGTCTACCCGCGTCAAGCTTGCTTCTTACGCCGTCCCCGGAGAGGATGCTAAGCAACCATTGATCATTTCAGATGGCGAGGATATTCCGGAGATCACCAGAGTGGTCCGGAAGCCTCCGGCGGTAATCAGCAGCGGCAGCGAGGACTCTCCTAACGCAAGCGATGATGAGAGCTTCTGTACGGGCGATGACGATCTGAAGATTCTCAACTGGAACAAAAAGAGGCCGAGAAGCGAAGAGCGTCCCATAGCATCCAAGCGAGCTCAGACGAAGTCAACCGTGGCCATCAACATCGACAGCGACACGGACAGCGACGAGCCTGCCAATAGCTCCAGAAATGCACCTCTCCCCACGCGACCCAAGCGGCGTGCAGTTTCCCTGGGATTCCCCAGATGGACACCGTCATTCTACCGCCGCACACCACAGAGGCGAGACAGGGCTATCTCGCTAGACGATGAGGATGAGCTGTTTTTCTCCGACGCCGAGACCGGGACCGTTGCCGGCTCATCACTGGAGCCGGATAGTCCTCGTACGCCGTCGCCATTTTGGTTTCGGGCACCTCCACCGACGGTGATTGCCAAAACTCTCAAGAAGGATTTTGAGAAGGGAACGGGATCAGAGGTTGATCCTATGATCGTGGAGTAGGGCGGGCGGTGGATGGCATGAAGCGGTCGGCGGGCCTGGTGGTATTGATTTCTGCCTGGGCTGCGTATTCTCAGTATTGTACTGCGAGGCATTTTCTTTGCGTGCCAATGGATGGCCGTTCATTTTTCAGAATTAGGGCGAGTGGATAACCCTGGGTTGGTTTGTTATGTCTCAAAAGGGGTACATGCTGGCCTCGGGGTTAGGGTTTTCTGCGACGGATGGACAGGCTTTCGCGAAGCACAGGATTTTGCGCAGGGTTTTTATTTTTAGCCTGGAGCAAAGACAGATATGCTTCATTGTATGTATCATTACCGGGGAAATACATTAGATTATGCAAGAATACACAGTGGTAAATGTCCTTCACATCGCCATGTCCTGATGACCATCATCGTATGTGTTGCCCAACAGAATGACTAGTTGGGTGTCCGAAGAGAATGGCTGGGATAATGGTACGAACAGTGCAAGAACCTATCGTTCTCGATACTGTGAGTTTGGATGCACCACGCATTTTACTTGCGCTATCACATGTCACAACTCGAAGATGGACTGCCGATGAAAAGGAACCTGCAAACACCGGTTGACATACCCAGCTGTGTTACCTATGACCAAGCTATTCGTGACAGCGCCATCTTCCAACCCCCAATCACTGTCATAATACCGAAGACGTAGACCCAAAACATAATCCTAGAACCAATACCGTGTGTATCATTCTCGAACTCCATATCGTGCCATATCTCGAGAGGCACCGGCTCAAGCCCGCTGCCAGTAAGTCTCCTACACAAACTGCTTCGTTTCCCTCCATCTGACCGCCCTCCCGTGGTTTTGCATTGCTCTCTTTCGCAACGTCTCGGACGGTCTCTCAGTCGGCCCGGGATAGGACAGTCTCTGCTCCCCTTGGCGTCGCTTCTCTCGGCCCGCCGAAGGCGACTCTTGGTATTCAGCCGACCAGTATGAGCTCGTGTCGGACTGAGTGCTTCTCGGGCGTGCCGCCCTGGCACCAGCAGGAAGATGCCGATTCCGGTGCCTCTGGGCGTCCTTCGGGATGAGTTCCTCGTGCGTCTTAATCACGAGATCATCTTTCTCCATAGTTGGCCCTCCTCCCGGTCTTGGTGACGCCCGAGTACCGCTGCCACGGAAGCGGTCCAACCCCTGAATTCTCCCCCTATCATAGGCTCCGTCGCGACGTCGGCTCTTTACCATCGCCCAGCAGAATTCAGGTCCCATCGTTTCCGGGTCGCCCTCTCCCATGAGAATGAAAATGCACCCAGCCAATAGTCCAAGGGCAATCAAAATTGTCAAAATACCCGCGCCAGCTCGGTCGCCAACAGTAATGGGCTTCCCATGAAAGACAAGACTGAACGGATCAATGTCCATTCCGCCGGCCCCTGGATCTCCTGAGCTTATCCCGCCCGTTTTATTAGTGACGGGTGCGGCGACGTCCTCAATCATATTGGCCAGCACTACCTCCATCGCTGCCATCTGCTGCCCAACCCCATGTGTACCGTCCCATTTCCCGGGCGCCGTCCATTTGAGACCGCACATCCGGCTGTTTTTTCCTCCTTTGCAGGTCGAGGCGGCAGCTGTGGCAGACGCGGCAAGCAGAGGCTTGATGCGGCCGTAGGTCCAGGGCGCCCATTTAGTTGTGGCAGCCATCCACCGGGAAAGATACGCCTTGAAGCTCTGCTGGTCGAGATCGCACATGTTGACGGGTTCACAAGCGACCTCTGTCATGATATTGGCGTCCTTGCCAGTAAAAAATACCATGGTTCCGTTTAGGAGACCATCGAGGCGCTCGCGCCACTTGACCTGAGCATCGCCGGTGGTGAAGTTGTACATGGCGGCGGCGCCTAAAAGAAAGGCACCGGCATTGTAGGTCCACTGGTAAGGCGTTGCGTTGCGGCAGTCGTTGGTGTGTATGCCGTCGTAGATGTAGTAGGTGCTGGGGTAGATGAGCTCAACGGAAGTCATCCAGTCCCACGTCTTGTCAGCCCAATCTGCGTACGATTGATTGCCCGTGTAGCGGGCCAAGCGGGCGGCGATGTTGAAAAAGCAGGCCTGCGAGATGGAGTTCTTATAGTCGTAACCGTTGTTCCATGTGAAGATCTGCCAGCGCAAGCCGCCGCCACACTCCTCAGTATCCCAGCGTGGCGCTTGCGTGTTGAAGACCGCCTGTGCCAATGCCAGCCACTGTGGTTTGTCATCGGGCGGGTTCTGAAACTTGTATTCGGCCGCTGACATGACTGCCATCGCCCAGAACCCCTGATCGTCGTTGCCTTCGGTCCTGGTTTGGTTTGGGGGCATATAGTCGCTGTTGGGGCCGACCTGAAAGAGTAGGCCTTGCTCAGTGAGGTTGTTCCATTTCGTATCGCCGGTGTAGTACCAGTAGTCTATGAGGGCGCCCATGAGGGCACCGGCTTCCCACCCTGCAGTGCGGTACCGTTAGTATAACGGCCGCTGATGGCGATCTGAAATCATTCACAATAGTATGGTTCTGGCAGAAGTCCGGGGGTTCCTCCAGGCTCATCACCATGGTAGAATGACATCATGTCATCGGCCATGGAGGCAGCAACGGTTTTCACGGAGTCTGCGAAGCGACCAGTCAATGCAAGCCACTCTGAAGTTGTCATCAAGCTCCGGGCGGATGGTCTCACCCGTCGAGCCCAGGTCGAGCGTGTAAGCTGCAGAGAGCTGGGTCGTAGCCAGCAGGCCAACTGCCAGCACGGCAGCGCACGAAGCTCTTTTATCGGTCATTTCCCTGCAAGATGTCGATCGGGATACGCGTCGTGCTTCGTGTCGACGCCAAATGACGGGAAGCATTGATGTGTTCTGCAGCTGGACAATGGGGCCTCAAAGCTACAGGCAAAGTGAAGGACGGATAGGGCCCTCGTCCAAGACGTAACGGGAGTGCATGTGAAGAAGAGACGTTGGCCTGATGACATGGAAGCTGCGCAACTAGACACAGGTAGGCCGGCAGGCCATGACTCTTCGCAGGCAGGCTCTTCGAATAAAGGGGGGGCTACCATGGCTGATTGCACTTGCCGGCAACGGCAAGGAGATCGGGTGATCGTGACTCTTGGAGGAGGAAGCCAGTCTTCCAGCTGGGTGTTGAATCGGTAAGCTGCGACGGAATAAATGCTCGGCAGGATTGATACCACGCGTAGTTCCTACGATCACCGTCGCCATAACTGGAAGTGAGCTCCGAGCTCGGTGACCTGAGGGAGCGCGTTGTAGTGTACTTCATCTTCCATGCAGGGATCCTGTCGGGGGTGGTGTCGAACCTTATTAAGGCCGACAGGAAAATCCGCCGCTAACTACCGGCACACATTCTCGGTCCTTTATCGAATAGAGCGGAGAGCTACAAGACTCAAGTCTCCCTGATTGGTGTTCTGGAGGAAATTGGAAGAGCACATTGCTTTGAGGGCGGGACGTGATACGATTTGGACTGCTGGGGCGCTGTGTAGCGAGCCATTGAAACCAAGGAGTCTCACCGAGAGCAGAAGGCCGGCCAGACTTTCCATGCCACGAAGTGTCGCCACCTAGGCCAAACGATGCCAACACATAACCCCAGCGAGCTGGAGATTGCGTGGATAGAAGGAGGAACACAAAGCTGGTGCCAAACCACTGACGCCTGCTCCTTGCCAAGTGAATCTAGATCTGGGGAAGTTTCCAGGTTGCTGCAGGGATATTTGCTCTAGCGAGTGGGTCGCCAAATCGGGTGACAAGAATAGCCTGCGGCACGTGGAATCCGCAGACCACCTCCAACCTCACCTCACGCCGCTTTTTGGGGGGCACCGCCCCCGATTCTTTGTTGTCGCTTGTCCTCTTCCTTTCCCATATTCTTGTTCTTCCCCACGACAGCACTCCACCTGCCGCTTCCCGACAACACACAGCAAGCAAGCGCAACGCCCGAACACGGAAAATTGGCTCCGCCGTCGCTTTCAGCTGTCACGTCTCCAGTCCCCCACTGCCGACGCCGATCCGATCTCGATCCTTCCGGCAACCCACATACTAGGTGCAGCGAAGGGAAGTAACCTCCGCTGCCGCTCGCAATGGCCGCTCCGGGGCCAATCGACCCCACGAAGCCTGCAAAGTACCCCATAATCTTGAGCGACGCCCTGCTGGGCAAGACATCCAAAGAGACATACACAGGCGTCAGATGTAAGCAAAGCGCAGCCCTCCAACGCAGCGGCCAGAGACTGATTGAGCCCCTTTTTTTGTAGACAACCACAGACCTGCGCTCTCTTCGGACGCCGCTCCGAGCACGGCGCGATTGAAGAAGTCAGCCAAGGACGGCGGTTCCTTCAATCTCGGGTTTGAGGACCAGGGCGACAAGTATCAGTACAATGGCACACGCACGAGCGAGGACGGCAATTATGTCCTCATTTTCGACCCTGCCCGCAAGGCCTTCGTGCTGCATCGGGTTGACTCCATGTTCCACATGAATATAACTAAGACGCCAACTGATGGTGTTGAGAGCTTACGAAAGAAGTTCCCTCAACTAGAGGTTAACAACGCCGGCAGCACGAGTAGTACTGGCAAACAGCAGCAGAAGGTCAAAGACACACCAGCAACAGCCGATAAGGCGAAGCCCCCAGCATCCGGAAAGGGGAAGGGCAAGGAAGCCAAGGCCGCGCCCAGGGAGACGACGGCCAAGGGAAAGAAAGCCAAGCCAGAGAAACCGGCCCCCAAACCGATGGAGCTGACACTCCCCACCGCGGCGCCTCCGCGGAAAGCACCGTCGCCGCCACCGCCACCAGCAGCAGAGGAGACGAAGCCCAAGCGCCGCGCCCGCTCGCCCGTCGAATCGGAAGAGGAAGAGGACGATGACGATGATGGAGGCCTGATTCTCGAGTTCCCAGACGGCGATCCACCATCATCATTCAAACCAAGTTTCCCGCCAAGCAACGCCTTTAGCCCGGCCTTCGGCACGACGCGTCGCTTCTCTGAATTCGTGCGCAGCGGGGGACAAGAAGAAGAAGAGGACGAGGACGCTGACGCCGAGGGAGAGGACGAGATGATTGAAGACGAGGAGGAGGAGGAGATGGAGGACGTGAAGCTGCCGAGCCCGATCAACAGGCCCGTAATAGCAACACCGGAAGAATTCCAATTCGAAACCGGTGATCTCGATGCCGATGTAGACGAGTTTGACGAGGCTGACGTGGGTGATCTGGGCGATCTGGGTGATCTGGAGGCAGAGTTCGAGAAAGAGCTCATGAGGGTGGGCAATGAGGTTCCGGGTCACGATAGCGATAGCTCCATGAGCGAAGAGGAGTAGACAAACCTTTTTGGCATTCAAGGGAGAGGAAGTCATTGTGCTGTACTTTTTTCGTTCATTCTCTTGGGAATACTGGTGGTTTATGGACAGAATGGAGTTTTGGAAATGGCTAGGGGATACAAACATTCAAGAAGAATCGGCTCTGATGAGGACTCGGCAGGAAAACTTTGATTGGGAATCGGAGTTGCGGGTTGTCTCCGGGGACTTTGTACCAAAGCAACTCTCCCACTGTACGAAGGCTTGGGCCAAAAGAAAGGGTCTCTCTTCTCCGTGCGAAAACACGTTGCATAGTCCTATACCGAAACAGCAAGGCCTGGGTTGACCACATTACAGGCCTTGACGGCATTGTAAAAGGCCTCTTTGGAGCGCAGGATGGCCTTTTAAGAACACAGGTAGGCCCTTTCGGAATGGGAGATAGCCTGCGATAGGCAAAACCAGGGCGGTCTTAGCAGTGGGAAAGCATCTTTCGCACTGGCTGAGGGGACCCTTTCTTTTAACCCGAGCCGTCATAGGTATTAAGGAGAATGTACTAGAAGGAGAATATGGTTTTGCAAGGCAGATCAGCTCTCAAATCTATCTGGCCAAATGGCACTGTTGATGCATATAGTTGTCCTTCATGGTTTGGTATGAAGGGCTTATATGGATAGGTTGGGAGATATCTGCTCGCATCCAATATGTAGGTAAGCTTATGCCATGCAGAGGCGCTCCCCGCCGAGCGGAAAATACTACCGAATTCACACACCGGGATACGGGGGTCGCTGTTGATTGGTTCAAGTCAACGGTCCGGGTTACCGGGAGTAAGTTTGATGACCCGAGAAAGGCCGAGAGTCAAGATTAGTGGAATTTCAAGGGAAACCAGCATTGAATGGTTTGGTCATTTTCCATCGGGTATGTTGTGGTGGGCCTTGACGTCTGCTGCTCGGACGATAGTACCCCTGTTGTTTGCTTGGGGGAACAGGAGGGGTGGCGCCGTAGGTGGGTAGATATCTTGTAGGCGCTGTTTTAGCCCCAATTAACAGCGCTTGTTCCCACGTCGCAAGTAAGGTTGTCAGAGCTAAACCTTATTCACACCTCGTACCCTCGGACAGGACCAACAATCCACGGATGTGCTCGAGGTAATCAATTCCTCCCGCAAGCAGGTTTTCTGATGACGGGAACCATTGGCGTTGTAACTCCGGGGTCGTATTGGTAGCCCAGAGGAGAGCGTACGTCGTCCTGTGCGAAGGCTCAGGCCAAAAGAAAGGGCCTCTCATCTCCGTGTTAACATGCGTTTTTAGAATCCTCGCACAGTCTTGTTCTAGGACGGTAAGGCCTTGGCTTATCACATCACAGGCCTTTTCAACATGCAGGAAGGCCTTTTCAGAATGGGAGATGGCCTGTAATAACGAAAGCTTCGGGTGGTCTTTACAGTGAGAAGACATTTTCGCACTGGTTAAAGGGACCCTTGCTTTTGGCCTGAGCCTTCGTACGCGATGACTGTTCTCTGTTCTCCGGCCTGGGTGCTTCGTTCGTGGTTGCCGAAGTGGCGGTCTGATCTGCGGGGTGAGGAGCGTTCAGTTGCAAGCCAAGAAAGAGCGATGGTGTGAGATGATAGCGTCAGCTGGCTGACCCCCCTCTCACATTTCAAGACCCTTGGCAGTGAGACGGGCTGTCGCATCGCGGTTTTGAGGTAAATAAACGAGCGAAGGCCCGACCTGGAAGGTTAGCCTACCTCCTATTCAGACAAGCGTCGAATCCTCCTGTCTGGTTCTTGACGGCTCGCCCGATGAACATAAAAGGAAGTGGGGTAGTCGAACGTCACATGCAGCAGCCAGCCACAAGAAACGCCTTCAGAAATAGCTCTCACGTTCGACATCTTCGTTTATTCTCAACGCTGCTCGAACTACGAGAGCGGCTACCAAGGCGGTCATAAGGTTTGGCAAGCGCTCTTGGTCAGCTCATCGAAAATGAAGTATCTCGCCCTCACGGTGCTCAGCGCACCGTTGTCGTTCTGGATCTTTTTCACGTCGTATCCAACAATCTTGTCGCTGAGCACCTCCATATCTAGCAAAGTCCTTGCCGTGTTGCTCACGGCCCTCACCATCAAGACAAATGTCTCCCTCATCCGCAGTCACCTGTTCGAGCGGCGAGCCGGGGCTCAGGGTTGCGGAACCGTGCCCACGATTCCACATAAGGACCCCGTCCTCGGCCTAGACACCTTTTATCACACCCTCCGAGCCCTGAAGGCATTTAGGCTCATGGAGTATTACGCCGAGCGTTTTGTCATCTACGGAAACACGCATTACACCCTCGCGCTCGGCCAAAAGATGCTGATAACCAGCGAGCGCGACAATATCAAGACCATCCTAGCCAATAAGATGGAGGACTGGCCCATCGCAGGCCCACGCTTGTACGCCGCACTCCCTGTCCTAGGTCCACGGAGTATCTTCACCTCCAACGGCCCCATTTGGCATGACGCGCGCGCCATGATTCGGCCCTCGTTCGTGCGTGATCAGGTCGCCGACCTGCAGTACTTCGACAAGCATATCCAGAATTTTCTCGCCGCTATCCCCAGAGATGGCACCACCTTTGACATTCAGGGGCTCCTGCTCAAGATGACCATGGACTCAAGCACAGATTTCATGCTCGGCTACTCAACCAACTCCCTTGTGAAGGCATCACCAGACGCTACGCAGTTTCTCGAGGACTTCGAGTACGCCAGCGCGGAATCCACCCGTCGCGCGCGTCTGGGGCCTATTCTTTATCACTTACCGCACCGCAAGCTATCCGTCGCCATCGCTCGGCTGCGAGCCTATGTTCGGTTCTCCATGGGTAGGGCCATTGAGAAAAAAACAAAGACAAGCGGCTCTGACAGGAGCTACGTCTTCCTTGACGAGCTGCTCAAAGCCAACGCACCGGAGGAACATGTCGTCGATCAAATTCTATCCATCATTGTTGCAGGGCGAGATACCACGGCGGCTGCCGCCGCTTCGGTATTTTACTGTCTTGCAAGAGATCCAGAATCAGTGAGGAAGTTGAGAAAGGAGATTGCGGATCTCGGAGTTGAGAGCCCAACGTTGGAGGAGTTGAGGCAGCTGAAGTTCCTGAACAATGTTGTCCGTGAAGGTAGAAACCCCTGTTCAGCTCGGTTGTTGAAATCGTGAGCGATACTGATAACGCGCCGTAGCCCTGCGCCTATTTCCCCCAATCTCGACAAACTCTCGCCAGTCGAATAAAGAGACTGTCCTCCCACGCGGCGGTGGCCCAGACGGGACCAAGCCTATCCTGGTACCCGCTGGGATGCCGGTCCGATGGTCGCTCTACAGTCTACATCGAAACAAGGACGTATACGGCCAAGACGCAGAGGAGTTTCGCCCAGAACGGTGGGAGGATCTGCGAGTTGGTTGGGATTATATTCCGTTCCACGGTGGACCGAGAATCTGCCTTGGACAACAGTTTGCGCTGAGCCAGATGTCGTACCTGCTGTATAAATTTTTCAGAGTTTTTGAAGGTATTGAGGCGCGCGAGGAAGGACCTCCGCTGCTTAGGGCGAGTATCACCTTTTCTTTTGCACATGGGTGTTTGGTTGCTGTGAAGCCCTAGGTTTGTGTTAGGCGCACTGAAATGTGGTTGTTGAAAAGACATGAATATTCATCACTTTTTTCACTTATCGCTGGGGGGGCGGTACCATATACGAGCGGCTACCTGTATCAGCATTCCAACCGTTACTATTGTACAATGTCGCTTATTCTGCTTATCCATCGGTAGAGGACTCGATGAAGTCGCCGAGGGACAATTCAGACTATCCTTGTGCCCTATGGATCGATCTCATTTCGCGCAGTGTCACTCTGCGGAGATAGGATCGGTATTTTATATCCGTCGCGGCGTCCAGCGCTCTCCGGGAATGGCAATTTACAAGTGCCCTCGGCACCCGGCCCAGCTTGACGCCGCCAGGTTAGCAGCGAGAACTGGATCTAGGGCTTTCTTCTCTCCGCCTTTTGGTGGTGGTACAGCCGAACAGGAGATGACGGTGAGGAGATCGTTAGATCTTGTGAGAGGGATGACGGCGTATTTGTGCTCCTGTGCAACGCCTCCTGGTCTCTGTCGGTGTGTGGCCATGACCGTTGGGACAGAACCGCCAATGGCTTCGAGGTGTCAGAGGCGGTTCCATAGACGAGATGTCTCGCCCTTCGAGGGCAGTGCTTGCTGGGTGCTCTTCCGCGACTAGGAAGTGGTGAACGGTGGGATTCCTGGTGCCCCGTGTCTCGGGAAGTTGATTGGAGTCAGTGCTCGATGCACATATTGTCCTGTGACGAAGTGAGTAACTGCGGGCTTCCGAACCTACCCCAAATCTCTAGCTAGGAATCCCGGCTTGCTTTCCCATCGTGCACTTGACAGTTTGACAGTGCGTTGCACGCCATGCGTGGGCTAGCGCTGCCGGCGCTCTGTCATTTTGTGGTGTCGAAGTGGACGACCCTCCAAAGCTTACACTTTGTTTTTTTTGGCATTGGAATCTGAAGATGCTATCATAACATGGTGATATTAAGATGGAGTTACGGGCTGACAGAGGTTGTGCAACGTGTTCCCACTGAGGATGTCAAGATGACGAGTGACACCAGAGGTTGGAGGTTCTCCGCTGGGACTGGAACTCGCCATATGAGAGCAAACATCGGACGCTCTACTATTCTAACCCAGTGAGTTGACCATATGGAAGGTCATTAAAGCCGCGTCGGGTCCTAGGCGTTGTGGAAGGTCCCGGGAGAGGAGGACGGTACCTATTGTGGCCTGCCATATCGTACAATCCCAGCCCGTCTCGCTCCTTCCTCCTGAGAACCACAACACAGCTGTAGGAGTGCTGCTTCGGTAGGCCGAACTTCTTCCACTGCGACGGACTTCGGTGGGCCCTGCACTTCAATAAACCGACGTTCGTCTCCAACCTCCCCCCACTCTGTTCTGCAGTGCCTGAGGATAAGTCCGGCATTGTCCGCAGCAGAAATATTCGGAGGCCTGCTACCTATTGTCCTTAAATACCACCGAGCTCCTGCCATCAGCCGAGCTCGGTACCATATACCTCTCCAAGTATTCGTCTGGATCTTGGCATAGACGACCTGAGAAGAGGTGCGCTGCTTCCTGCCCAATCTAATCAAAGCATCGGCAAAGGCCACTGGCTCACCTTCCTCGCTGTTTAGAAAGACAGAAAACGTCCTCCCCTTTCCGCGAAGCTTGACCGCTCGGAAATCACCGAGGTCATTCTCGACCGCCCGAACTCTTGACCAGCAAGTCCAGTTTCCCGTTCCCGATTTCTTTGCCTCTCTCACATCACTCGTACATCCACTACTTAAGTTTGCATGCGGACTAACACAGCAGATAGCTCTAGGCAAATAGATGAAGGTCGGCTGTCAAGATGAGCGATGTACCATATAGCAATGGCGCCGACGCGAACGTTAACCAGACGGCCCTGAACCAGGGAGCCCGGCTGGGAAACGGCAATGGCACAAACACCCCGAAAGGCCCAGAGATTGCCGTCATCATTGTGACCATCTCGCTTTTCGCTCTTGCCATGTTCGTGACCTTCTATTGCCGCGCGTTGCAGATGCGCCGCAAGATCGACATGATCAATCAGGATCGGGAGAGGAAGGCACAAGCAACAGTAGAAGGAGACGCTATCGAGCTCAGCGGTGGAAACACGGCTGATACCACGGCTGGAAACACGACAAAGAACACGGCTGAGAACGATATCACGGACTTCAGACCTGCAGGCAGCGAGGTCGGCTTCTTTGCGCCAGGAGAGGCTCGAAGTGACCGTACTAGTCGCACCGATCTCGAGTCTGGTCTGGTCAAGAAACCCCTTTGGCATTATATCCACTGGAAGGACCCTTGCAATAGCCCCAAGCCGCGGGTCAAACCCCGACCCGCACCCGAAGGTACGCGCTAGTTTTCAATTCTCTTGAGGATGTCGATTTTTTTCCCCGCCAATCGTCAGACGACAGCTAACTAACAGACCAAAGACAATCAGTTCAACTCGAATCCGTACTAGGGAATGTAGCTTCGAGATGGAAACAAGAGCGTTTATTTGAGATATTCCGTAAAATTCCCTCTCTGACCTCAGTGCTGGTATGAACGGATTTCTCAAAACTCGGGAGTTTGGGGATTGGTGCATGATTTGAATGGTTTGGGCCTGTCTGTCTGTCATATAGGCTGACTTTTGTCATGGCAATCTCGCGTGAAGGAAGGATTTGACTAGCAAGCACAGTTCTCAGCAAACAGCTCTAATCTGGTGAATAAAACACTGTTGATATCCCTCTGATGTGTCGTATCATCGCGTTGCGGTCGCTTCCTCTTGTTTGTGAACCGCCGACTCGGTCCCGAAGAGTGCCCTTTAGGTGACCTGGACACACGGTGTGGGGGGTTTTGATAACACTGAATGAAGGCTCAGATGACCAAGATAATTAGGAGAGCAAAAGCCGATTAGTCCAGGGTAATGAGAAATATGGAGACTGCAGAAAGGACAGCGGGGAGAAAAGCACGATGCTGATGAAAATGAAAGAAGAGTTCCACTGGTGAAATGGAGGGGATTCTGAGTGTGAGCCATGGTTGGATGGTATACCAACCAGGGGCCCGTGGGGTGTTTTCCGTTCCGTTTCCGATATTCGACTTGCGTCGTTGATTTTATCTAATGCTGCCGGGCTGTTTCCGGAGATTGTCACAAAGATACCCTAATTCCCCTGCTGACAAGCCAATGCGCCATCATACATCCAGTGCTTCGTGTCGTCATGAAATGGCCCCTGACCGTCCGCCTAAACGCCCGAAATGTACTGCAATGACACCGCTGCTTAGTTCTCATTAGGTCTGCTGGCATATCGGCTGCGGATCGCCTGTCCTATAGTGCTCATACGGCTACCGATACCGCCATCATTCATACGACTAGCTAGTGCCTCCTCAAGGGCCGACTGAGTGACCGAGGCATCTGTAGACATATATTGTAAGCGCACATGTCCCTCTGGTGAAAACCAGTGGGAAACTTACCATCAAGATCGCTGAAGCTACTACCCATACTGGGGGTACCATCGCTTCCCTCACGCGAGATGCCCTTGCCCTTACCGGCGGGGCTGCGGCCAGCCAGCTCGGCCGCACGGCGAGGCGAGAGCGGACCCTGAGGAGCGCGGTCGCCGCCAGCGGGATGACGAGGCACCATTGCAGCGGAGCTGGTGGAAGAGTCCGAAGTCTGCGACTGGTGAATTTGGTCCTTAACTTTACCGTCACGAGGCAGACGGCGGCCAAAATCACGAACGTCGCCCCGAAGCGTAGCACCCATGTCGTGGCCGCTGCTGCCTCTCGTGATGGTGGATTCCTGCTGAGGCTTGAACGGTAGGAAAGCGGCTTCTGCTTCGTCATCACCGTCGTCGTCACCGGCTCCATCGGCCGGCTGGAAGCGCGGGGGACGGCGGATGATGCGGCTTTGGACGGGGTTCTCGTCGGATGAGGAGCTGGGAGAGGTCGACGCTACTGGACTAGAAAGCTGTGTCTCATTCCCCTCGCGAGCGTGGCCAGTGGTGGGCTGGGTAGTGGATATTCCGAGCGAAGGAAGTCTACGACGCGGCCCGTCGCTAGTGCGGGCCGCTGCCTTAGCCGCGAGCTGGTTCTGGGTGAGGACGGCTGTACCGGCCGACGAGTTGCGTGAGACCTGAGGTCGCATGGGAAGCGCGGTCTTGCCGGAAGACCCGGCAGCAGTCGCTGGATCGTTATGCGGCAGCGGAGAGTCTCTGCGAACCGAGAGCGCAGAGGGAGCGCGACCGGCAGCCGAACCGGTCCGTCGGAGAGCTTCGGCGAGGAACGGGCCCGGCTCGGCACCAGGCACAGGGGAGGGAGCATTCGAATTGGAGCCATGGGCCGTAGTGGCCCTGCGCATCTGCGCCTTAAGCTGCGACGTATGACGCTCCGTGAGATAGGCGACCATCTGGAGCAGGAACTCAACTGTGACATTGAACTGGGCGGCACTTGAAGCACAGTGTTAGTATCACTGTACGGCAGCCTTGGACCACCCGCACTTACAGGTCATTCCCTACCACGTACTGTCAGTTCTAATCCGCCAAATCCCTGCGAGGGGCAAACTTACAGTTGATTTCGACCTTTGACTCTGAGATGATGCCCCAAAGGCGCTCAGATTTGGTCTCGTCCCATTTTACCTAGGGTGGGCAACGTCAGAGGGTTCGCTGCCTAGGTACGGAGAGAAGGAGGCAGGACAGTGCGAAGACTTACAGGCGGGGGATCAACAAAATCACCACGGTTGAAGGGCAGTCTGACATACACAACATACTGGATGTCTTCCTCCTGTTTGTCTTTTTCCTTCTCTTTGGAGGCCATGGCAGAGCGCCTCTGACGGCTTTGTACCTCGTGGAGAAACTGGTGTGGTGATGCTGGAAGAGGCAGCTCCTCAACGGTGCTAGGAGCTCGAGGCTGCTTGGACGGATCCATCTTATCGGTGAAGGCAAGGTTGGATAGCGCGAGTGCACGGCCGCTATCGTGTTATCGAGGCGCTAGCTGTTTTGATCAGGGTGTTTAGAGCGTATATGCATTGAACCGAAGATAGACCCATCCCATTGTGGTTGGGCAGGGCCTGGGACCCACTTCCCGGCCCAGGCACTAGGCTGGCTTGTTGCTGTGGTAGACGATTTGCTGGAGCCGCGCCTGGGAAGTTCTCCGAAATTCGCGTCACACTTTGCGATTCACGCAGGCGTTCACCCTGCTGGTCAAGCGGATTCCCAGACTCTTTGCCTGGCGCATTTCAACGCATCCCTGCCATTGGTGCTCTGCAAAATTGCCTGCTATTATTCGAGAGCAAGGCTCGAATAATGGCACCCCTTATCCTTCACAACGTCCCCGACGAGGAACTGTACATTGGCGACGACGGCATCAAGAGACCATATGCAATCATGTTCCCACAGTTTGTTCCCTTCCCTTTCTACCATATCCCCCTGCTGACCCTGGAATCTACAGACAAGATGGAGCCGGCCCCGGCAGGTCAAGAAGAGCAGCACACGAGTCCGGTTCGTTTGGCAAGTCGACACGGAGATCAAGATCCAAAACCGGCACGCCTGCAAGGCGAGAGGACCCCACAATAGCAGCAGCAGACAAAGTCTTCTCAAACTGGGCGGCCACACAGACTCAGGGCCCCGCGTCTTCGGGCACTGGAAGCACATCCCAGCGCAAATCCGGGCTTCTCCCCTCATCTTCTGCGCCATCACTCGGTCAAGGGCTAGACGACGGTACCGCTCCAGCCACCGCCCAAGCCCGCTTCGTCGCGACACAAGAGCCCACCGAGGTAATACTTCGAGGATACCGCTCGCAGCAACAGCAATATGCTGCCATCAACCACTTCGAACAACTGGCGGGCAGGATATGCGAAGACTACCCTCGAGAGCCACCAGCCGAGATGCGCCGATACAAATCGGAGCTGCGTGACCCGGCATTCACAAAACGGCGGGCTCTCACCACTGAGGAGCGCACAAAGGTCAACCGTTCCGACAGTGGCGAGCACTGGGTGAAGGTGACGTTTGAATCCTCGGAGGCTGCCGATGCCGCCATCTACGCATCGCCACAGAGCATCCTTGGCCACATCGTCTACGCCGAGCCGTATCACGGCATCCCCCCGTCCCGCGACGAGGCCATCATTGATACCTCGGCACTAATAAACGACGAAGAAGCACGCGCCCCGGCGCGCCGTGTTGACGCTTATGGATTCACTAAAGCTATGATGAATCCCGATAGCTTCGGCTTCTCTCCGCCACCACGGTCGCAGGCCTCATCGCGCACGGCCGACACTACTACCGTCGCCTCGACGATGGACACAAACACCGTCTCATCGGGCACAGTAACCGGGAACTCAACAGGAATCGATAACGGAATCCCCCTTCAGAACCGCACCCAGCAGAAACAGGCAGAGGACGACGGCTTTTGCCAGCGCATCCCCACGGCAAGGAAGGCTAAGCTCCTTCCTGCCGAGCAGGCCCTGCTTCCAGCGCCGTCCGTAACGCAGCGCATCCTCAACAACGTTCCCATGCTCAAGTGGTTCAGTGGCTCCATGATAGGAAACGAGGTGCCACGTACTGATATGGGCGAGTTTGACTGGGATCGCGCAAGCCTGTACTGGAAGATCATATGGTGGTTAGACAACGTCTTTGGGCTGTTTGGAAAGGAGATCGTCTCGGCCGATAGGGACGACTGAGCGCACATCCTGACCGACAGGCGGTAGGCGAGAAACGCACGAACGTGGTATTTGCATACCAGAAAGCTGTAGCTATACATATGATTTGTTAATAGGCCCTTTATGACGGTCGGCGCATGGTCGGGGGTTTTGTGTTAAAAGAGTCCAGGCACGGGGGCAAAATATGAGTTTTGTTCTCGCGACAAAATCAAACATTAGACACAACATGATACATTATATTAATAAGGGATGGACCTAGGGCTTCTGCCTACCTCTCCCATGCGAAGCAAGGACTAAAAAAAATCTGTACAGAAATATGCCACAGAAGAAACAGAAGCAAGCCTCGGAATCTACCGAAGCTTGCCGTCCCAGGAGAGCAAGGAAAGCCTGATGCAGCCGTTCCACGCAATGATAACCAAGAGACGAAAGAAACAACCCAGAGGGATAAAAAGGTGAAACCAACACTTCTTCTCCTACAATACTGGCAAACCTGATGCGGGATAAACAAGCTCCTTTCAACATGGCCGTTCCGCCATACTCCAACTCCCATCTTCTCTTTGTCTCACATCCTCTAGGTCGTTTAGGCTCGCGCCCACTGTGTTCTCTTCTTCTTCGTCTTCTTCCTGTAGCCCCTCGTTCCGCCATGGATGCGCTTCCTCGTCGTCAGTCTCTTCCTCGATACCGCACCCTTCTATCTCTTCTTCTTCTCCTTGAGGCCTCCTTTGTTGCTGAGAGATGGGCTTCTCCTCTGGTGGCGTATCCGCACCGTCTTCTGCTGTTTCATCGCTCTCCACACCACCGAGCAGCGCCTCTGGGTTTAACCGTAGAGGCTGCGGCTGAGGCGAGAACGGCCTCACGCCCCTAGGCCGGTTAAACTCTGAGAACACACTGTCGGTGTCGCGGTCCCGCTCCCCCCTGTCTCTCTCCCGTGCGACGAGTGACGATGGGTCGGAGACAGCGCCTGCAAGACTTTGATACCGATCCGTATCGACATGTAGACTGTCGGCGCGGTTGTGCGATCCACCATCAGATGCCGAGTCGGCGAGGATGCTCTTGGGCGGCAGGATGCTGAACAACTTACTCCCCTCACCAGAGCCGACACCACCGGCCGCGACACCACCATGGGCATCCGCAGACGTCACCCCCCTGCCTCCCACACTGACGGGCTCCTCGCTCGCAAACAAATCCACCCCCTTCTCTAAAACATCCTCCAGCCCACCGCCCGTCCACCCCTTCCTCGCCAAGCTCTCAAAGATATCCACCTCGGCGCGCACGAGACTACAGCTGGCATCCACAATCCTCACGCTCGTCTCCTGACTCTCCCTCAACAGTGTCCTCGCATGTTCCCCGTGTAGTGCCGTCAGCCCATCCAACTTCGTCGTCAACTCGACCAAATGCTCCCGAAATTTCGCCACATCCCTCCTCCGCTGGCGATGCAGCTTCAGCCCCTCCTTTTCCAGTCTTCGGATCTCTTTGCTTTGCGCGGCAATAGCGCGCGCATAACCATCCTCTTCATCATCTACCGCGCCCCGCCATTTGTCTAGCTCATGTAGTAGGGGCACCTCAAACGAGCGGTATACCGTCTCGCTGAGAATGTGCTGGTGGTTCGCGACCAGGTGCTGCAGTCCCGCGACGGTGAGGAGTGCGTCGGCAGTACATGTGCTGGATTTGTTGGCGTGGAAGCTACTGCTCAGCGAGAAAGGGATGTTATCTCTATTCCCGCCACCGTGAGGGCTTTGTGATTGTAGGGCGTCGGCGCGCGCTTCTTTGAGGCGCGCGCAGGATTCGAGCGCGGAGCCGAAGGCCGAGGCAGAGGTTGAGAGGGCGGCGAGTGCGAGGCGGTAGGATTTAGCACTTGTGAGGAGGTCGGTGTAGGCGGTTTGGGAGTGCTCGAGGTCGGCTTTGGTGAGGACTGCGTGGGCGGGCCGCGGGGGTGGAGGGAGGGGGAGGTTGTATTGCGACAACGGGTTTGCGGCGGTTGAGGCGTACGAGTAGGTTGGACTTGCCGGGACGGGAGGGAGCTGGGAGAGGGTCGGTGAGGGCGGCGGGGAAGAATTGTTAGGCGCCATGGTGGGCTGTGTGATGCAATGGTGAGGTTTGTTTACTCGGTGCCGAGTTGGGTCGAAGCCTCGGCGATAACGACGGGAGATGCCGCAGGCCTAGTGACGTATTGTTTCTGGTGTTCTTTTCGGCGGTACATAGGTCCTTTTGGAGAGGATTCGAACTCAGGAATGTGGGATCGAAGATGGCATCGCTCGCACGGTAGGTGTAATAAAAAGAATTTAAAATAAATAAAAAAGACTGATGTGTTGCCTGCCCGCTGAAAGTCGGGCTTCTGAAAGGCGATGGTGCAAAGGCAACAGGCCCGCCCTTGAGATTGAAGTGTCCAAAGTGGACTCGTTCCGATGCGGCTTCACGCGACAGGGTCACAAGCGAGCCAGGGTTCGATAAGGTGCGACAGGGTACATGTGGCACGTGCGTTTACACAGCAAGAGGAACAAACACGAGAGCCCGATGACATGATGGTCGTCATATTCCCAAACCCTTTCTATCAGTTTGAGTTCGTAGTAGTAGCCGCTCTAAATCGTATTCTCATTTGAGACCTTTCTCGTCTGGGACTTGGCGCAAGAGCGTCGATATGGATGTCAGAAAACATCCAAGTGTACCTAGAGAACACACAAAACGCTCATCTATCCCACAAACATACCCAATACCCAGAGACAGTCCGGTTACAGCTCTGATTTCTCATCCCCCTTCTTCCCCTTTGCCGGCAAGACTTTGTTCAAGAACGCCTCGACATCATCGAGCTCCTCGGGAGTAGCCGAATGCGCCAAGTCCTCGTAGACCTTCATAGTAACATTATACCCCTGCGTCTTGAGCATGCTATTCGTCAGCTGGCCGAGTTGAGTGTGCACAACTTCGTCCGAGTCGCCGTGGCCGATGAAAATGGGGGTGTCCTTATTGAACTCAGGCTTGGGCACAAACGACGCAAACTGCTGGCTCAGCAACAGATAGGCCGACAGTGCCACGATACCCGCCAGCTTCACCTTGGCCGTCAGCCCTGCGAAGATGCCTACAGCACCACCCTGGGAGAAGCCGCCAAGGACAATTCGGTCGGCCGGAATACCGGCGTCAATCTCCTTCTGAATGAGCTCGTGCACGTGCTTCTGAGAGCGAAGAATCCCCTCCCGATCTTCACTCTTGCGCAGGGAGTCCGGGTCACCGCCCATCTCGACCTGTGGCTGGATTAGTCTCCTTTCTACCGTCGGTAGCGCTGGGAAAGAAAACGACTCACAATGTCATACCACCCCGGCATTCGCATGCCCCGGTTGATGGTGATCGGAATTCTGGGGGCGTGCGGCAAGATGAACTTGACCTCATCCAAACGCTGGCGGCGCCTCCAGTTTTCGACCGCAAACTCCCAACCATTTCCATCATCGCCTAGCCCGTGCAGGAAGATGACGGTTGCTGTGTGTGCGGCTCTTGCCGGGAAAACCAGGGGTTGTCTGTAGACAATTGACATCTTGATTTAGCGGGACGTCTGAAATGGGGTTGTGTTGTGTTGATTCTAAGCAGCCCCGTCCATTGATGAATGAATATGAGGTCTTAGTGATGGTCAGAGACGATGTCGAGCGACTTTTAAAGAAGTCGTGAGGTCGTGCTATTTTCGTCCGTTTGATGTCGTTGGTGAAGTGAGAAGGCTGAGGCGCATAAATGACCTGCATGCAAAGCGGATCGATGCCGCTTAATATTGCCAGGGGGTGCGAAGTACCGAGTGCCCCGCCACAAACAGAACGCTGCCAAACGACGAAATGGCGTCAATAGTGCCTATTTAAGAGGTCCCCTACGTTGTAGGTTACTTAGGCCACCATAATAGCATCAATCTAAATTTTGTCTTTATAATACAACAATGCTGTTTTAAGTACGAAGGCTCCGGCCAAAATAAAGGGTCCCCGAGCCAGTGTGGAAGATGCCTTCTTACTGTCAAGACAGTGGAGACCGGGTTTCAATGTTTCAATATAGCTGTATCGCATTCTCAAAAAAACATTGATCTATCATTCAATTACATATTCCCATGTATCCAATGCCTCTTATGATGCGAATAAACTATGCGATTTGATAAGCCGGGTCTTGCTGTCCAACACAAAACTGTGAGGGGTCCTCCGGCGTATTTTCGCGCGGAGAGCAGAGAGCGGTCAATCGGATTCCATCTTCCACCCCGCCTCCTGACACTGCAGGGTCTAGCAAATTTCTAGGGCAACGCATCTTGCCCCCGCAGAATTCAACAGCAAAACGTCGTCTCTGGGATGTATAGTACGATCGGTCTCCAATGCCATTCGGTCAAACGGCAGCAGTTCCGTCCATCCACTGGCACGTTAGTGCCGAATCCCATCAGTGGCGTGCTCGCTGATTGGCCAAACGAATCCCCTGGCCACCCGCCGTCAAGTCCCTGTTCCGCATTATTCAGGCCTGACCAAACCCCTCAATGCGGAGACTCGGCCGCCGAACGGTCGAACAGCGGACGAAAGACCGAAACACATATATAGAACCTTTAGACGTACAACTTCACAATTTACATTACAATCCGATCCCGCTTTGCTGTATGCTTTCTGTTCTTCTCGAGCTGATGTGGAGATACCTATTCCTCACCCTGCCCATTGCAGTTCTCATCGTGGCGACCCTACAGACCTCCACGTTACGCAACCTCCCGTCGTTGACACAGCTTCGGGACTTGGTCCCCCTATTCGCAAAGCGGAGCCTCTCAACCACCACACTCACCACTCAAACAAACACCAAATCCATCATGACGAAAACGCCAGTATACTTCCTCAGCCATGGCGGCGCAAGTCTTCCCTACTAGACCCTCACCCTTACAATAAGCACTAACACACCCCAGCCAGACGTGCAATACAACACCAAACATGCGTATGAATCCTTATACATCACAGCACAAACACCCAATTTACCAGAACTAACGATCGCCCACGCAGCGTCTACCCCATCCTGCAATCCATCGGGCGCGAAATCACGCAAAAGGTCAAGCCAAAAGCTGTTGTGGTCTTCTCTGCTCACTGGCAATCCACCCCCTCCGAAATCCACCTCAACAACGCCGTGACGACCCCCTTAATCTACGACTTTTACGGCTTCCCTCCCGAGTTCTACAAAGCCACCGTGAGTTCAAAGCATCCCCAGCGCACAACCACTGAACTAACGCCCCGTCTAGTTCCCCAGCACTGGCTCCCCCCAACTCGCCTCTCGGATCCAATCCCTCCTCAGCAACGCCGGAATTCCTGCCAAGGGACTCAGCCGCGGTCTTGATCGTATGTAGAATGACTATTTTGAGCCCCCCCTTTTTTGGCTTCTGATCATTCACGGCCGTCCTGGATGTCTCAGGAGGAGGTCCTCACGCCCGAGACGTTCCGTTACCTCCTGTGTTTGCCCTAAGGAGAAATGACCAACTGACATTTCCCACCACGTATAGATGGCGTTTTCTCCGGATTCAACGTAGCCTTCGCGCCCGATTCCAACCCGTGAGTGTCCCCTTCATATCCCCTTCCGCCATCTTCTCGCCTCCCCCCGTTTCCATCTTCTCGACCCTTTTCCACACCACAACCGACCACTAGTCCCTGAACCCCTACACCCCCTTTCAGTATCGATACCAACAGCTCACTCACATCCCTCAAAGCCTCGGCGTCCCCCTAGTCCAAGTCTCCCTCTTCGAGAACGAAGACCCCGACGCACACTACCGCCTCGGGCAAGCAGTCGCCTCGCTCCGCGATGAAGGGGTAGTAATCATCTGCACCGGAATGACCGTGCACAACCTCCGCGACTTGCGACGCACATGGGGCAACTCCCAGCCATTACCCTATGTAGTCTCCTTCGACAACGCGCTCAAGGAAGCCACGGAGGCCCCGCCAATTGAACGACAGGAGAAAATGCGCATTGTCGCTGGGCGACCCGATGCGCGAGAAGCACATCCGTGGATGGATCACTTGATGCCGCTATACATTGCGGCGGGTGCCGCTGGGGAGGACCTCGGGAAGCAGACTTGGACAAAGCATGAAGGGAGCTTTGCATGGGCACAGTATCGCTTTGGCGATGTCAAATCTGAGTGAAACCGGTCTATTAGGGACCAAATCAGAGCGAGGTGCAGCCCTCGTGGGGAGAAGCGGGACCAGGGTGAATGCGCATGGCTGCGTCGATGTAAATAAAATATGGGCGAGTGGACTCAGCTCACAGATGCCTGGTAATCGAACCGTATGTCCATCTGTTACGCCATTGCTGGGAGGGAGATTATCATAGCAGGTCTCCCGTGGTATTTTTCCTAACAGACCAAGCAATCCAATACTTGTATAAAAGAATCCCTCGAAGTTAAAAATTACAAACACAGTACGCTATGTGTCTCCCGACGTACCACGAACTCTTCATCGCATTGTTCGTCGTTCGCCGTTTCTCATCATATCCCATCTCGATATGCAACCCTCTCGAATATGCAAACCACTTAAACCCCTTGACCCCTAGATGATAACCACCACCTCATCGCCGACAAATTCCGAGATGTCCTCCACCAGAAACAAGCTAGCCAGGATTGCCACGCCTCCAAAAGCAATGCTGCAATAGTACACCCACGGGTACGCATCGGCATACGCGATCTGTCCTGCTGTGACAATAGACTGCCACGTCGCCTCGTCCTTCACCGCAGGCAGGTGTCTGATCTCATTTACCAATGACTCGGCCGTCATCCCGATGATCTGCCCAATATCTTGAGGGTTTGAAATGCCAGCTTTGAAGCACGCTTCGCCCACAAAGGTCTTGAGTGCCGGGATAAGCTTGTTGGCAAAGACGTTGAAGTAGACAGCGTAGCCGACGGCTCCTCCCACAATGCGAACCGCAATAGTGAGTGATGTCATCGTTGCGATCAAGTCGCTCGGGCAGATATACGTCGTGACAGTCGACGCAGGGACTACGATCCCCCCTACTCCTAGCCCGGCAACGAAGAGGATGCCGTATACGGACTGGATGTTGTCGACTCGGGCGGCGGCGAGGCCACCACAACCGGCCGTCATTACTGTGGAGGGTATTAGCTGATGTTCTCCATTTTTGGGATACTTCCTTATGTCTGAGGATATTTCTCAAGAGGGCCTTCTTTGCATTCTAAAGATGCCTTCCTACATCCTCCAACAGCCTCATGGTTGTCTCAGGACTCCCGGGACAAGAGAAAATAACAAGACGAGAAGAAGAAATATTCTCTGGCTGGGTACTCACCGATCGAAGATCCAAGTAGTAGCCACCTGATGTTTCCGCGGAGAACTGAGAGAAGTACCAGCGAGATCAAGCACCCGGCGAGTGTACCAAAGGCGAACGGCAAGCCGCGGATACTGACACCGATGGGGCTGATAGACCATTAGCATATGGTTTTATTTTGGGGGGGGGGGGGGAAAAAACCCCTTTTTATTTTTTAAA
>Ga0247770_1000128_pt1 | contig 67592 bp, 93 predicted proteins | sample UWRJL136409B6_FD_179943 | JGI IMG/M metagenome (GOLD analysis project Ga0247770, IMG submission 179943) | Plant litter microbial communities from Arlington Agricultural Research Station in Wisconsin, United States - UWRJ-L136-409B-6 | ecosystem: Environmental > Terrestrial > Plant litter >...
GAGAAAAAGAGGGAAAATGGGGAAAGGGGGGGAGGGCCAAAAGTATTAGCACGTACCATATTTCTTGTTCACTTCGAAGAATGTCTTGTGGGAATCCCCCCTGACCGCCTGGCGAAGCAGTCATAGCCGTGTCTAAGCTACGATCACAGGGCCAGGGACGTGCTTGAGGCGGAGGTGACGATGGACGCAGAAAACAACATTTTTGGGGATAAGAAGAGTGATGAAAATGCCGAGAAGAGCGGGAACAAAGCGCATGTCTCCAGCACCGTAAAAGGGGTAGAAAAGGGTAAATGTCAGACTCGGAGTGTAGGTAATTTAGGTCCTCGCGGTTGGTGAAGATTGTGTTTCTGTTACTAAGGAGTGCGAGAACTTGCTGTAATGTGATTTTTTGACTGTGACTACTTAGGTAGTCGGTCGCTAAAAAGAAAAGAGCCTCATCCGAAGGGTGTTAAACTAAAATCAGGCTCGCTTCACCCTTGGCTCACCTTCGGCTTACCCTTGCTCACCCCCAGCTTACCACACCACGAAATTGTTAACTTTATACGACTAGGGACAGGTTTTGGGTCAAACGGGAGTGGTCCATTTCTGGTCCCCCTATCTGGGGGGGAAAAACGGCGGCCCCATGAAATGCACTCGGCAGCCAGCGTATTCACTCTTCGTTTCTGCGTTGTAGTAGTCATGCCTGCCTACTGCACAACTGATCGTTCCCCAGCCGTAAAGAGGCGGTTCGGTCCGTCCTACTACCTACCAGGCGCCCGCAAGATAGAAAGTTATCTCAGTGAACTCAGACCCTTAGCGATGCGATGTGGGGCATGTACATTTGCCCTACACTCCCCTATCATCCCTAACCAAACACCTCAGGGCATGCACTGGTATATTCCGGGTTATTATATCATATACTATCCTAAATTTTAAGCTGGGATTCTATATACCATCTTAAATTCTGGGCTGGGACGTCGTGTACCATCCTAGGGCTTGTACTGGGATATTCTCGGCCCCAAATTCGGGGCTACTTGGCCCAGGATTCGGGCCATTTTACAAAATGCTTAAAATATATCGCTTTTACGCCCGTAACCAAAAGCGCCCACATGATAGGTAAGCCCAGCTCTAGGCCATTGATCTGAGCCACCTTTTGGTCCTAAAATTAGATCCCAGAATTAGTCCTCGTTATAAACAACTGAAAGGGGAGATGTTGACACACAGCTTGAGTTTGGACATATCTTATAGGCAGTGTGGTAACATCATCGTGCTTCTCTAGCCATGGGTCCACGTGGCCCCAACCCACAGGGGTCGGCTCAATTCCCGCCCTTACTGAGCTTACCAAAAATAAATCGTGAAACCCGTACAACATTTCGGATCGGAGTCTTAAACTGAAGGACATGAACCTTTACGACCCCAAGTATCCATCGAAACCTTTATCTTGCAAGTTTAAGCCTGGCGATGGCGGCGGGATTTTGTAAATAGTGATCCTTACCGAGGTTGGAAAACTTTTTACTATCCCAAGTGTACGATTTAGTGTTATAACCGAGCGAGTATCTAAGGTGTCGGGTTGAAAGGGACTGGTCAAATTTCGGGTGTCAGTGGGTAGCAAGCCCGATTAATTATCATTCTTAAGGCGCTGTTATTTGTCACCAAATACGAGTTTTCATACACTCGGCTGGGGGATGATCTATGGTTTTGAGCTCGATATATTGGGGATATACCAGGACAGGACATAGCTTATTAACATGGCGTGTTAATGTGTCTGGTCAGAGTAACAAGAGAACTGGTGCTTTAAGAGCCTTGTCTTCTACGGCCCTCTTTCACTGTTTATTAATATTGACAAGAACAGGGGTCGAACAAAACGAATCAGCGGAGAAGGATGCTAACCAAAACCACAACAAAAGCCACACCCAGCACACAATCCTTGGCATGGGTGATTTCCTTTGCCATGGCAAACACCCAAAACCGACCCCAGTGGCCGGGTGCTTCCTCTCCCTCTTCCTTCTTTACTTCTTCCTTTTCCTTTTTCACCTTCCCTTTTTCCCACCGATCCCCCCTGCTCCTCCCACGACTTGGCCGACCCCCCTGGTCATCTCTCCCACGGTCTCTCATCAATGGCCGCTCCAAGTAGCGACAGTAGTTTGCACACGCCGGGTCGTCATGGGGACAGGCCAGAACGTCAAAGGCTCTCTTCTCATACCCCCCTAGTGCCAGCCCGCCATACGAGCCAGGATCAATAGCCTCGTACCACGATTGCGTCACGGCTCGGCATTCTTCACCCTCGGCAGCAATGAGAATAGACCGTCGATAGGTGATTCTAAGACATGACGACAGGCGACCTCGAACTGGAGCGGCGCAGGCGTCGATATCCATGCGCGTCTCAGAATCGCGACTAAGGACGCATCTTGATGTGTGGGTGCCGGTTATAGTCGTGCCCATGTCGCCGCCCGTGGATGGAAAACAACACACTTGATTTCTGCTGTGATTTCTGGCTCTATCCTCCCTCCTCTGCCGCCGAGCAAGCTGCCACCCTCCCGGCACATCCTCTTCTCCAGGGTAGTGTAAACATCGACATCGATTTGGATCAAAGCACCTCATCTCGGGGAGAGAGCCTGGAGAGGATTGTGGGACGATGAACTCGGCTGGCGTGCCGCGCCGAAAGTGTTTCAGTAGACGGGTCATTTCGGTAGGGGTGAGCTTTTTCTTCCCGTCTCTTGAGTGTAAAGGAGAGGGCTGCTCTGGTAGCAGCATATGGCCTGTCCACTTTATGTCCAGCCGTACTGCGGTACTTCTGCTCCCAGTGATGGTGACGGACGGATAACCACTATCAGTGCCGTATTTACTGTGATGGTGTACCGGAAGATGACTCTCATCTCTACACACCAACAATCTCACCCGCGCCGGTTCCGGGAGGTCGATTCTCGCAAGCTGTTTTCCGTACTTGATAACCTTATCCCAGCTAATAACGCAGTCTTCATGCTCACAAAGTCGCACGTGCCCCAGGCGGCCGATGCACCGCCGAATGCGCGAGAAGTATGCAGGAGGGTGATCCAGCCCGCAGGGAATGCAGTATCTCCACGCGGTATCGGTGGTTCGCTTGATACGCAGAGTACGGTTCCACGCCTGGCGAGCTGCCCTGTTTTCTTTGCAGGTTGAACAGATACTGCTGATAGTGTCCTGCTCCAGGAGCTGATGCAAGGGTGTTATTCCTGGTGTCCGAGGGTACATGCACTCCAGAACGCGGCACGACCTGACCCAGGGAAAATAAACAGGCGGCCCCGTGAGATTCGTGCAGTTTGGGCGGGTGAGGTCATGGTAATGGTATTGGCCAAATTGTTCGTCGCAGAAGAGGCGGAGGAATAAGCGGCTAGTTCTCCGTAGGCACTGCACGCCTATAGGATCCAGCTGTTCCATGATGCGTAGGAGCACCTTTTCGGGTAGCCCACAAAGGCGGCTGTATTGCACATTGTAGAGTGCGTCTGCTACCAAGGGATCCGTGTCGGAGTGTCGGCTCTCTCGCGCTGTCCGACCTGTCCAGGCTGTATCTGGTCTGAAACCGAGAAGGGCTGTGATCATTCTGGCGGATATTGAATCAAAGGGAGATGTCTGTCGAAGGGTAGGATGGTATGTTGAGAGGACGAAGAATCAAGGATCAAACGAAGACGAGAAACAAAACTTAAAGGTGGTTTGCTGTCCCACAATTACCCTTTTAGGGTTCCAAACGGTTAAGTAAGTTTTTGTGGGATTGAGAAAGTCAATTTCTCGGGAACCCCGTGAGATAATTGTCCCATCCCCAGAGCCACTCCCCAAGCACCCCAGGGGTCCTCCTCTCAGGCTCATATGTAGGATACCTCGCCCACTCCTCGAGCCACCCCCTCGACACCACTCTCCACTCATTAAGAGTCCTCCCAGGCCCATACCTCCCCCAACGTACTGATTTGAACAATCTCCCCAACAAACCCCACATGCCCCTCCGCCACCATGTCACCAGCACATCAGCCCACAAACGCCGCCCAGCCACTCGCGCCCACAGCCAGCCGGCCCGCAGTACCCGCGCCCCAGCCCACAGCAAACCACCCGGCCCGACGACAGCAGCGACAGTTCCAACCGCCACCATGGTTCTTACCAAGGTGACCTCCTCGGCCCAGGAAAATGTCTCGGCGATCTTCTTGGCGGCGGCCCGGTGCACGGCGGTCAGGTTCCACGGCTTCGCATTGGTCAGGTCTTTCAGGGCCTTCGACCAATCGGCCGAAGCGCCCTTCAGGGCCGAGGAGACATTCTCAAGATCTCTGTCAAGGTCAAACTGTCAATGTCAAGCTTGGTCATGAATCGGACGCGATGTGGCTTACAACACCGACTTGGTGGTGGTGGTGGTGGTGGCATGGGCGGGGCGGAGCGGACGAGCATCGACCGGCACCATGGCAGCGGTCCTGACGGCAAATAGGAGGAGGAGGGCGGCGATGACAGCGGCCGCAGTGGCGACAAGGGAGCGGAGGGAAGGACGCATTGCGTCTTGTGAATTTTTTCTTTTTTAATGGCGGTGGGGAGAGAACGGAGCAAAAAGTCAGGATGATCGAGCCCTCGGTGCCAAAGATCGGAAACGTCAACTTCGCGACGGGCACATGGCGGACCTTAAGAGTCCTCCATTCTATCACCTCGCGCCTGCTTTCTTCAGCAGACAGGGCCACTGTTAGGCGAGAGCAGGCCTCACGCCGGCCGGGCTGCTCTCCAGGCAGGAACTACGGACAACTTGCGGGAAGGAGCTTTGCTTTCCATGGCTTTGCGGCCAACCATGCACCTCTAGCGTCTTACCCCCTAGCAGCGGCGGCCGCCGTGGACCCCCTCTCGCCGCCGCCGCCTCCTCCATCCTGCTCTCAGGCGGTACCATCATCGCCTTTAACGAACAGACCGAAGCCCTTGAAATCATCCGCAGCGGGTCCGTCCTCATCACCAACGACGGCATCGCCACCACCTACCCGGCGAGCGCCACGCCACCGTTCCCTGCCACCATAATAAACACCACCACCACCACCGAAACCATCGACGTCACCGGCAAGATCACCACCCCGGGTTTCATCGACACGCACAAGCACGGGTGGCAGACGTGCTTCAAGGCCCTCGGCGGCAACACGTCGCTCATCAGATGCTTTGGCCGCTTAGGCAAGTTCGTCGCCACCCGGTTGCACTTCACGCCCGAGGACGTCTACATCTCCCACCTTGCAGGTATCTATGAGGACCTCAACGGCGGCGTAATAACCGTTTTGGACCACGCCCACAATTTCTGTTGACGTCGACGAGCCTGGCAGTCGTGAAGGCAAGCAATGCTTGTACTCGGACCTGGTTTGAACCACGACTTGGCCTGGTAATGGTCGTCGTGGGTGCGATTGCATTCAGTGAAGATGCTAAGATACGTAGGTGAGAGGGTTGAAGATTGCTGGATTGTTGAGAGAAGAGGAAAGACGGTCAAGTCCATGATATATACTAGAGGGGAGCCCCTGACCGTTACCGTAGTAACTTGGCCACTGACTCCTATTTTCAGTAGAAGATAAAGAAGCAGCAAATGCAAATCGTGGTAACTGACCGGCAGTTAGATATACGGCGAAATAGGTGGATGTAGGCTACAGTACGTCGTCAGGTACTCTTTGCCAGAGAGTCTCTATTTATCGTTATAGGCTGTGGCAAGCCAGTAAGATATGCAGCTCAAAAGTCATCAGTGATATAGCTATATTGTCTAAAACAACATTAGTAACTAGTCTATTGAACTGGTCAAGAATAGCCCACAGCACTACTTACTTCTTATAACAAGAAGTCCGCAATCTGTTTAACTAGTTAAGAATGACTCACAGCACTTCTTATGAACTATAATAACCAAGAAGTCTGTCACGACGGCACCCCGCCACTTGTGCCGGTACGGTCTAGTGGGACACCGCATCAGGCATAGTGTCCACCAACATACCAGTTGTACGGGGGCGTGTGAACCCTGGACTAATCAAGTTGTGCTCAGTCGCTGCAGAGTGCTCAGTGACTGAGCAACGGAAGGCCACTGAGCAGGAGAGTACTTAGTCGGAAAGTACTCAGTAGGGACTGAGCAAAAAAGACACTGAGTAGGTACAAGTTACCTCTACATAGCTTGGTATATAGATCCTATTAATGTGCCTTGAATGGACCGTGAGAACTTGGTTGCTTACACAAGTAATCAAATTCATTGAGTCTTTATATAGTTTGAAGAACAGTCGGCTGTAACAAATACTTGATCCCCCTGCCTGAAGCAAGCTTGCTGTTGATCCATTACTTACCGCAACCCACCACCGGCGTACTGTCTTGCAACTTGGTACCAGGCTGCAACACCCGGCTCAGGTGGCACTCACTGCACTTCATCACCAGCTCAAGATGTACGGCTACTACAGACTCTGCCATAAGAAAAAAGTTAGGTGTGACTATGTTGACGGTGGTTGCTTGTATGGGCGACGGAAACGGTAGTTGCTTGACGGTGGACTGGTGTCCTAAAATTGGGTCCGCGACTCACACCCTATTTTAGATCATGGTAACTATAGCCGGGCCAAACATCGCTTCCTTGAGCTCACCTCGGCTCAGGGAGGTGCTCGCTGCGCCTCACCCTCGGCTCAGGCTCTGCGACTAATCCGGACTTGGCCAGAAAATGTTGTGGGGGGTGACTATAGAGGTATATATCATCTCGTTTCAAGGAGGCTTTTTGCGCAGAGAACTAGCTACCTCTCGTCTGTCAGGCTCTCCTCTATCTGCAACAGTCTACATAGCTGAGGTTGTCCTGAGTTTCGGCATTGTCGACTCGGCTCCGGGGCGGCCGATGCTGGATATTCTTACCTACCTAATTAGTCGTCGGTCACGGCTCAGCCAGCTGCCAATGTCGCTGGGCTCCCTCTCACCCTGAATCATGGGTTACACCGACTGCCCCAATCCAAGACCGAGCGACAGATATCGGTTAAAATGGCGAACTCATTTCCCCTTTGGACGGCGCCACCGTGATTCTTCAACGCCAGTGCCGCCCAGAAACACGTCATGTTGGAGTGAGCAAGTGATATATTGGGTGTAGCTGCCACGTTTCGCGTGTCACCCTCATCAACTTTGCAACCATCTGCAGAATATCCGCTTTCAGAAACACAGACATAAATTCCGTTACGCAGGGCCCAATGATGGATTCTCTAGCAGTGTGGCGGTAAAGGGTCTTATTCGTTGGGCCGAACAAGCCCAGCTGGAGGCGGTCCGAGTTGTCACCGTGTTGGCCCAATCGGGGAACACGATGCAGCCCAGCACTTAAACAGCCAATGCCTGCGCCGTTAAGTTCGTCCCGACATTCATTGGATTCATATTGCCCAATTCCATCCTCTGTCTGTATGTTTCGGAGGCAGGCGTTCTTCGTGCATCATCGCTGTAGGCCTCATGCATGCATGCGAGCCTGACAGACAGTCGTGGCGCATCACTCCAATCTCAAATCTTGCCTGATCTTTCTTTACATTTTCTTTTTCTGCTTCTTTTTCGCAGCGCCTAAGCAAAATTCCGGCATAATCACTCGCCATCTAAAAACCAAAACCTTTGTCTATCTACTAGCTGGCAATGTACGACCACGAGATAGATCCTTCCGGAGACGTCATCATCTCCCTGCGGCCTTCAAAAGCACCATTCGCCGAGTGGAAGTCCCAACCTGCAATCGATAATTTAGCATGGACTTCGGAAAATTGGGGTTCTATCGGCAAGAAAGACAAGAAGAAGGGGAAGAGGGCACAGAAAGAGGAGCTCACACCCTTCGTGTTCGAACCTGAGCCTAAGCCTGAGCCTGAAGCGAGTGTGCGGTTCCTAGTCTCCTCTCGCCATCTCACCCTAGCCTCACCGATGATAAAGGCCATGCTATCCACTTCCAGTGGCTGGAGCGAAGCACAGAAGGACGGGGATGGTTTGTACAACATTGGAGCCGAAGACTGGGATGAAACTGCCTTCTCCATCGTCCTTAACGTCCTTCATTGCCAGTATCGCAAGGTCCCGGCGATCGTGGCACTGGAGATGCTGGCCAAGATCGCCGCCATTGTCGACTATTACCAGGTTCACGAGGCGATGGTACTCGTGTCTCGCACGTGGCTTGCCGCGCTGAAACTGGCCAGAGAACTTCCAACGGAACTCAACAGAGACCTCTGCCTATGGCTGACAGTAGCCTCTGTGTTTACTGACACGCATGTATTCAAGTCGCTGACTAGGGTCGCTATCTTGCAAAGCTGGAGAGGCATGGAGTTTCCTGTGGGCCTTCCCATTCCGTCGGGTGTCATTAGTGAGTACATGTACCATGGCCGGGTATGCCCCCCCTTTTCGCCCTGGCTGACCGTCCATTTAGGCCGCATCAGTAAGGTCCGAAACTCATCAGTCGAAGTAATCACAAGCGGTCTCAAGAGCCTTCGGGAAGGCTACCTCGAGGGTCTTGAAGGGTGCAGTTTCGAATGCAGGGCCATTCACCATGGTGCTCTCACCATAAACATGCGCCAGCTCAAGATTGACGACAGGATAATCATGGAGGGTACAACGATTGTGGAACTCGTGAAACGGCTGAAGGAAATGCAGTCGCCTCAGTGGTCGCAATGTGTCAACGGTTATTCCGGCTCTCGCAACCGCCATTCATGCCCAATCAAGGGAACTCAAGCTAGACCGACGGCCTTTGATTTAGACGAGATGGATGATGTGAATAGCGGCTCCTGTATCAGCAGTATGGGTACTTTGAATGGGTTTGCGGCGCAACTGGTGCAGAGTGTCAAGCACTCACTGGTTGGACTGGAGCTGTCCGACTTTTCAGAGGTTTACGGGAATGAGAATATGCTATTCTAAGAGGGCTTGGGGAGGTTAGCTACCTAGGTATCGACTGGCGACGGACGGCTAGAGGTATTACAAGAATTGGAACTCGTCGTCGTTTGCTGCAATTTTTCGTGTTAAAGTCGCGTCCTGAACAGTGCACACTGTGTTAAGCACTGGGCCAGGGGTGCAAAGTCCCAAAGCCCCTACAACCAATCAGTAGGTGCTCCGTCGCTCCAAGTGCTCTATCACAGAGCAAGAGAGCAAACAAAGCAACGACGCTCTGCCGCTCTGGCAGCCCCACAACAGAGCAACAGAGCAAGGTACGAAGTACTTCCTAAATAGCTAGTATAGATATTCATCATCGTGGCCACGATGGCCGTGAGGGACTCTCAGTCCTCCGGGTCTGTGCCAGGTGCAGGTCGTAACAGTCTAGTAGAACCTAATAAGGGGTTCCTTTTTGCAAAATACAGTAGTAAGCGCTAGCTTTGAATGGGAAGTACGGTGGTAAGCGCCGGTTTTGCCTAATTTTAATTTTAGTTATTTTTTGCGCGATACGGTAGTAAGCGCTAGCTTTGAATGAGTTCCTAATTTTTATTTTTGTGTTCTAGTTTAGTCCCAATCAGGTTGGAGGGAGGCAGGGCTTAATTGAGGAGTGCATCTAGCAAGGTGGATATTGCCGCGCAAAATTTGCTCCAGAATCGGCAACCCTTGCGTCCAGATTTGGAGGCCCGGCCTCCAGGAACAAGTGAGTTTGCGGGAAACTTGTTCTTGAGCTGTAATCGATGGGGCCAATGTCGATTCCCATGAGACAGAGTCGCAGATGATCCTTGCAGCTATGGTAGGTAGGCAAGCTCGTCAATTCACTGGCAGTCAGACGACCCAGGCCCCTATGACGAAGCGTGGGGAGCGATCGCTGTCGAGGCTGCTTACACTGTTGCCCAATTGACATGCCCCTGGAAGCAACAGCAGTCCTTGTAGCCAGGTGCCTCTGGAGATCCGCAGCGACGGCGGTATTTAGCATACCCCAGGCAATGCCCCACGACGTTGTTTCATGGCCCCACACAAGGGAGGGAGTCGATCTTCTCGTCAAAGCCCTTCTCATTAAATGTAGCATTTCCCGTGTCTCCCTCAGATGTTTGGTGTGGTGTATGGAAGGGTAGGGCAAGCACGAGCTGCGCTGTTGTTACAGAAGAGTTGGCCATTCTTTCTTCGTTTTGATGAATTTAGCTGAGAAGAAGCTTTCATGGCGTTCAAAACTGCCAGATAAAGCCGTTCGAAACTATATACAACTGCAAGGCACCAAGTACCTACCGGTCCACCCCCCTATCCTCTTGACGTGGAAGCACGGTTCAGATGAGGCCAAAGAACCTGAGCATCACCTGCGCGTTTGGGGGTGCGTAGTGGCCGACGCCCTGGCCAAAGTATCCCACCAGCTGCGAGCCATCGCCATAGTTGACCTGCGTGTACTGCGAGCCCATGGGCACGGCACCGCCCGTGACGTTGTTGGTGTTGGTCAAGCCCAGCACGGCCGACCACTGTTTGAGCTGCTCGTAGCCGCACTGCGGCCGGACCAGCGCGTCGGCCAGGCCGTGGATGACCTGCATGCGCGGGCGCTTGCCGGTGTAGCCGGGATAGGCGTTGCGCACGTACTCGGCCCACCTCTGGGGCGTGTGCTGCAGGCCCTGCGCGCAGGTCTGGTTGGCGCCCATGGGAGTAGGCGGGGAGTTGCTGTTGGCGAAGCAGGCAAAGGCGGCGCCTGAGTAGGCCGCGCCGGCCTCGAAGACGTCCGGGTACGACCCGACCATGACGTTGGTCATCATGGCGCCCGACGACGCGCCCATGACATAGACGTTATCCTTGTTGCCGTTGAACCGGTTGAGCGTGTAGCTAACCATGCTGACGATGCCCGTCGCGTCGCCCAACCCGCCGTGGGTCAGGGACCCCGCGTTGTTGACGTCCCAGCAGTTGCTGTACGCCGTCGTCTGCGGGTAGATGATGATGAAGCCGTTGTTGTCGGCGTATGACGGCAGGCTGAAGCTCGAGTAGAACTGCTGGGCCGAGCCGCCGCAAGGGTGGAGCTGGTGCATCGATCCGGGTTAGCACGTTTAAAGCTGCCCATTTGCGCCAAACTGGAACTTACCGCCACGATAATAGCCGGGTTGGTCGCGAGCCTGTTCGGCACGTAGATGAACATCTGGGTCTCGGTCGGGTTGCTGCCGAAGCCCGACACCTGCTGGAGACGCGCCGGGGTGATGGGAGTCGCCGTGGCCGTCACCTGGGCAGTCGACGTGGTGATGGCGGGCCGGGTGGGCATGTTCGTCATGGTCGTCGGGCCACTGCCGCTACCAGGGCATCCCGAGCCCGGCGTACACTGGGCGTACCAGGCATTCTGAGTAGAGCAGCAGCTCCCAGCCGTGCAGATTACCGGTCCCGTCCATCCATTTCCACCGCATTGTCCCCACAGAGGAGCCTGCTGGGCAAGGGCAATGCCTGCCAAGAGGGCAAGAGAAAGGATCGCGGCTGAAGGCATCTCGGAAACGTCAGTACACGATGGGCAGACCGAGGGAGAGGCCTCTCAATCGAGGAGGAGAGAAGCTGATATATATTTGGGGACTGGCTTCCGTACCTACGACCCCCGGACGTTACAGTCCGGTCGACAAAAGCAGAGGGCTGGCCGAGTGAGTGCTCGGGCCGTGCTAACTGCATGCAGGAAATCGGAATAGGACGACTTGCCGGGCGATTTGCCGTCCCCAGAGTTTGGGTAGCGATGCGGACAGATCGGACGCATCGGGTAGATATAGTATCGCTCCTAGCGAGACCTTGGCTTCTGTCATGGTGTCGTCAAAACCAGGGCACTGCAGTGGCCGGAAGGCTGAGAGTCGTATTGTCGTCGGTCTGCAACGTCGCTAACGGCTAAATGGGGGAGGTGCTCCAATAGGTACCTAGCAATGCCACGCGAGACTCCATCTGTATATTAGCAAGCTCCACTCTGTCGGGTGCCGGGGCCCGAACCAGGGGTTCCCCATACCGACAACCGGGTTGCCCGTTGTCTCCCTGAGCCTCAATGCCCCACCGTAATCCGAGCCATGTGAGGGTTTTGGCCAACAGCACGGAGGACCTTCTCCGCTTCTCACATGCCCCCCCCAAAGGAAAAACCTCCAGAACCAAGGGGCCGTCGGCCCACAATTCCGGGTAACAAAGCGCCTCCACTTGTCGACAGCCAAAACTGCTACCTGAGGAGGGGTTATATCTTGAGGGGTGAAATCCGACTATATTATTGGCTCCGTGCAATTCACGGTGCGCTTCCCAGCGGACACGACAAGCGGTGCATGCAGACAATGAACATTGACCGTGGGATGGGATCTTCAAGCGGGGTAAGACCGCCGCGCCGATGTCTCTTCGATAACAGAGCAGAACTTGTCCTCATAAATCTTTGCTGAAGAAACATGGATAGTTCACGTAAAGAAACCTCAGTACCTTCGCTTCGCCGTATTATCATACAAGCTGTCCGAATCGCCTCCGACTAGTACCCCTGAAAGTCTGTCTCCGAAATCCCCAAGCCCGTCCTGCCAATTGGACACATGCAGCTTCCTCTCGCCAACCTGGCCAACCATTCCCAGATTGTTGAGAATGGCAATCCACTGACTATATGAAAAGAATTAGCCCACTAGTACCCCGGCTACTTGCCAAGAGGAATAAAGGTTGGAGGACATACCGCTGTGAAGCTAGGTTATTGGCACCTGATGTAACAATTCAAACAAAGAAATCCTCATAACCCCATGTAGGGCTATAAGTAGTTCGACAGCGTAATCACCTCGTTGTTAAGGATAAATTAGAAAATACTTTCCCTCGCCCTCATGGATCGACCGCATTTTTCTCCGTAACCATATATTCCAGAGGGAGACGACAACAGCTGTCAGTAAGAAAACGGAAACAAAATAAATCCACACAAGCGGAGCATGGTCATTAAAATATTCCTCAAAGAAGGGCATCTCAAACACGGCTGATACGAAGGTGGCTGGTAGAAAGAAGAGGGTCACCAAGGCGATGGTTCGCATCGAGATTGCGTCCTTTTGCGTCTCTTGGGCAATTTTGCCCGTTGTTCGCCCGGTCATCTGCGACATGCGGTTGAAGTACTAATAGAATCGGTTGATCAGCAGTTAGACTCTCTGAGGATCGCATAGGCACAGGTTGGGGAGATGAGGAGCTTCCTGCATACCAAGTTGATCAAATTGCGCGTGCGTTCCAGTACCTCCTCGGTCCAAGTCAATATCACCTGTATCTGAAAACATTGCGAGGATAGGCAGTCACTGGTTGTCTCAAACCAGGGTGAATGGTTGTAGCCGTCGGACGTGCCTATATGTTCTGCAAACCAGATGTGCTCAGCCCTTACAAAATCCAGTGTCTGCTGTAGGATTTTGATGTTGGCGACATAACTGTGGGTGTAACGGCTGACATTGTGTAGAACATCTACATCAACAGAGGCAATGTTAACCTTGGCCTCGTCCTCTTTCTTCCACATTGATAGTCGTTCCTTATGTAGTGTCTCGGTCCAGAAAATAACCGAACTTGTGATGGTTGGCAGCTGCGCGAGAAATGGGCAGGCTATGAGCGTGTTAAAACGGTTTGGATCATCAGCGATGAACGACAGAGCACAGCGGACCCTTGTCTTGATGTTCCTGCTGGAGACTTCGGCCGAGGACGGATGTTCGCTGCCGAGCCTGTGGATGTAGAAGAGAACCATTTTCTTGCGGGTCACATTGTAGTGCACGTAGACGGTGAAGAGCACAAAGTGCCAGTCGTACTCGTGGTCCGAGTTGAAGATTCGACATGGAAGGTCATACCATATATCTAGGAAATGTGTTAATCAATGGCGGACGCAACATCGAAGCAAGGAAAATCAAACTCACCGTACGTCAAGATCTTGGAAGGGTCATGCTCATCGCGGGTTTTCCGGGCACCAGTCGTACATCGGTTCCGCCCGATAAAGCGATCGAGGAAGATGATGCTAATGTCATACTTGTGGAAAATCTTCTTCAGATCATCGGATGAGAAGGAAGCGCGCGTGACGAGATCGTCACAGAGCTTACTATCACAGTAGCTGGGGGGGAGGGGGGTTGTGACGGTTAGCAAGCAGCTAGGGCCCAGTCGGTGCTTTCTGTGGGTAGGTAAGGAAGGTGGGGGGTATTAGGTAGTCCTACAAGATGCGAACATCAGGGTCCTCTTCCTGTCGCAGACGATCAGCACTTCAGGCTGAGTTACGAAGCAACCAAGAGCACAATTGGGGTGCGTACCAATAGTAGGTCATCCAGTTGCTGTTGACCGCAAACACGTCGTTGAACTTGATGAATTGGTGTTAGTATGGACTTGCTGTGTGGATATTTCGAGCTGACTTTTGGGGTGGATAGGCAGGGGGGAAACAACGTACCTACAGAACGACCCTTCAGTTCCTGTACGTCAAACGTCGACACTCTTGGCCAAAGGTCAAGCTCAAATATGCGCCGGTAATGGTCCCCATACTCTGTCAGAGGATTATAGCTTGGCGCCGAGAAGGGGTATTGCTCCCATGTTGCACAGTCTGTATCTGATTCTGTAACCGACTTTTCGGCAACAATGATCTCGGCCTTGTTTAGGTCCGATTTCAATTCGGAAGAAGTCATTCGGCGACGGCGAGGCACGACAGGGATTGTCGCACGCTACATCGGTGGAGGCTCATATTATTTCTGACTCATGTGGGGGGGGTGGGGAGGAGAAATGGACTAGCGGAAAGAAGGAAAGTCTCGACTCCCGGGTGTGTGATGATACATATAAAGCCCTCACCGTGTCGTTTCCCCATACAACCCGGGCGTCTGCAGTGCTGTGGCATAGCCGCCCGGCGGTGTCTATTGTGTAACTCCAGCCAACCTGGGCGGCCAATAAATAGCATTCGGACCTTCGGGACTGTCTGCATCAAAGCTTCGCAGCCTCCCATTCGCTCAAGCCAAAGGCGACTTTGTGGTTGCCTCAGGCGCCATCCGTCCCTGAGTAATTTACCTACCCCGCCATTTGTTGTTCCTGGACGGCGCCCTCCACCTCTTCCCTCTCCCCTCCACCTCTGCAGCCACGCACTTCCAAGTTCCGCACAAAGAGGTAGCAGCCCAACCTAACTTCTCCTAGCGAAAGCTCAAGGGCACAACTTGCTGCTGGTCAGGATGTCTGACCAGGACGCCACGACCCCGCGTGTGTTCCTCGCCCGTCACGGTCCGTACCTCCCCGCTCCGTCACACTCCCATTTTATCCCGACCTACATTCTAACCCGAGCGAATTGCGCAGGCGAGACGGAATGGACCATCAACGGCCGCTATACCGGTGTTACGGAACTGGACTTGACCGCGAATGGCGTTCAACAAGTTCTTGGCTCGGGCAAGCGCCTCGTTGGGCCAGGCAAGCTCATCGACCCCGCCAGAATCACCCGCGTGTTCGTGAGCCCCCGCAAGCGCGCTCAAACGACGTTTGGCCTCCTCTTCGGGCAGGGTGATGAGTGTATGATTAACAGCAACCGAGTCACCATCACCGAGGAAATTGCAGAATGGGGATATGGTGAGTACGAGGGACTCCTTACGCCCGAGATTGTGGCTCGCCGTGCCGCAAATGGTATGGACAAGGAAAAGCCGTGGGACATCTGGCGGGACGGGTGTGAGGGCGGCGAGTGAGGCTCCCTCTTCTTTCACATCCCCTGCTTTCGCTGATACTGGGAGCAGGTCTGCACAGCAAGTCACCGATCGCCTCGACGGCTTGATCCAAAAGATCTACGACATCCAGCGGCCCAACTTGAACGGCGAGGAACCCGCGGATGTTGTCCTTGTCGCCCACGGACACATCTTGCGTGCTTTCGTAAAGCGCTGGCTAATATATCCGATGGAAAGACCGCTGGGCTTGATGATGTCGCCCGGTGCAATTGGGATCTTGAGGTACGACACTCGGAGCGTTCCGAAGCACTGATTTGCTGACACAATAACGGAACAGTTATGAGAACCACCGCATCGAAGACCCCGCTCTCATGGTTGGCATGTCACTTTAGGGTGGAGGGGATAACGTTCGTGCTAAGAATAATACATGATCACTTGCTGGCGGCCTGCTCGTGGGTGGCGATTTCCCACACCTTTGCACAGTTCGACGTCCCAATCTATTCATAAAACCCCCCTGAAAGACTCTGTTCAGTGCCGCTTCGCTGTCACCCGCTGGATGCGGTAGGTCTCGTTCTGGCGGTTAGAGTTTGTGATCTCTCGGACTCGATAGGTAGGGTGTGATAGAAAGTACTTATCTCCTCTGTTTGTCCACCCTCGACCTCAGGATCGAATTACGTAAGGCAAAGTGGTGTGCCTGGATCTTGGAAGGTGCGGCACTTTTGCTCGAATCAGAGCTCGCCTCCCGAGCAGCGGAACCGGACCCATTGACCACCTGGGCACCTCAATACCCCTCACCTACCTGACTCTTGCCCATCCTCGCAAACGGAAGCAAATAAATACCCCTCACTCTTACCCACCTTGCAGCACCTAAATAGATGCGAACCTGAAGCATCTAGAACAAGGAAACATCACTCTTCAACCCAATATGGCCAACGAGCAGTCCCCCACGCCAATCCGTCTTTCGGAGTATCTCGGCACGCTCCTGCCGTCCGATCGTGCCCAACTTTGCACATCAGTTCTCCCCATCCTGGTACGCAGCATATCCCAAATCGCCAAGGCCCTACAGCTCGCCCAACAGGTCTCACTTGTCGGTGCCGTCAACGCTTTTGGCGATGACCAGCTCAATGTTGATCTCTCAGCCGAGAACATCATCCGTGCTGCCCTGGCCGCTTCTCCCTCGGTTAGCACTGCCAGCAGCGAAGAGGAGCCTATCGAGCGTCCTGCCTGCACCGACTCTCCGACCCGCGCCGTGGGCTCGGAACAGTACACTGTAGCTTTCGATCCCCTAGATGGCAGCTCCATCATCGCCCCAAACTGGTCTGTGGGCACCATAATCGGTATCTGGGACGGTCCCTCAGCCCTAGGCCAGCCACCTTCAGAAAAGATGGTGGCTTCTGTGCTGGGCATATATGGCCCACGCACGACCATCGTGATTGCGCTACGGGTCCCGGGCAGCAAGCCTATCTGCTTTGAGGCCGGACTAGGCACCGGTGCTGACTCGGAGGACACCGAAGTCCTGCTCGTCCAGCGAGAAGTTCGATTTGCCGACCCGCCGTTCAAGACGCGCTACTTTGCCCCAGCAAATTTGCGGGCTGCCGCTGAGAATGATCAGTACATGGCCCTCGTCACGCACTACGTCAAACAGAAGTACACCCTGCGGTATAGCGGCGGTCTGGTTCCCGACATTGTTCACGCTTTAGTTAAGAAGCAAGGAGTTTACATCTCTCCAGTCACGGGCAAAAGCAAGGCGAAGCTTCGGAAGTTGTACGAGCTCTACCCCGTCGCCTTGATCATTGAGTGCGCGGGCGGCAGCGCTGTAAATCCAGAGGATGGTAGTGATATTCTCACGACGCCGATAGGACATTGTGATGAAAGGGCCGGGTTTGTTTGCGGTACAACCGAAGAGGTTCAGTTTGCCATCAAGTCGCTTCTCAACAAGCCTGATTTGGAGTAGGGGGTTTTCTGCCCGCCTTGCCACGGAACTAGGTCTGGAGTCAATTGTTTTTCATCTGTATTTCCTCAGGAATCTGCATCAACCAAGCAGACGGGATCCAACCACGTCGGAATACTAGAATCATTTCTAGTTTCAACTAGAAAAAAGAACTCCATTCAAAATAGACATATGTATGGCTTACTCTCGATATATTTCACTGTTAATAGCTTGAAACATGGGACGCGGGGTATCAGCAGTGAGATCAGGCCAGTGGTTTCGGGCATCGTAATGAACCTCTATACGAAGTACAACACCAACATGACAGAGTGCGTCGTCGACAACACCATCACGTCTACACCGGTTCCCTTTTGATATCATCACGCGCCCCGAACTACGATGAAATCCGGTCCTCCGCCACAAGCCGTATCCGGCCTGCTATCATCTCACCCGAGGAGAGGGTGTGGGTCAAGATCTCGCCCAAGCTTCCTAACCTACTTGCCAATCCTTCGTCCGAGCGCCCAGGTTTAGTCCATAGTCTTGGTATTATCCGCCAGCTGCGTCGCCTCTGGCTTCGTTGACGTTGTCCAAGCATAACTTCGCAATCTCCATCTCGGCTCGGCGCCTTTTACTCTACGATATAACGAAACTTGGCAGTGGGGAGAGACTGACTACCTAGGTACCTAGGCTTGTAAGTAGGTACATGTCCGATAGGTAAGATCTTCCAGGAACTACTCTCCCTTGCACTCTTGATATGAAGCACACACTTGCAGGTTTCTTTACGTGGAAGTTGGTTTATGACACCAAGATGTATCACACATTAAATATCCAAAGATCTGACTTGGACGCAGCCAACTCCAGTTTCCGGGCCTTCACCAGCCCCTACCGCACGTTTAACCTCATCCCTCATCATAACCACCGCCACCGTCCCTCTAAAAGACAAGAACACCACAACTAACCACCACACCCTCCACACCCACCACAACCCCCATCCCCTCCTCCCCCACAGCTACTAACACACCCACTGCCACACGTGTCCCCCACCTCCCCAACAACACCCGCACAAGCCGCCGCGCCAGCCGCCGCTCCAGTACCACAAATAAACCCACACCCTCCCCCTCCACACCCTCCGCCCCCATCATCATCATTACTTCCAACATCATCCCTCGTAGCCTTCCAGTCCCTCAGCTTCTCGTACTCCGCAACCTTCCTCTCTCTCGTAAGATGCGCCCACTTCGCAATGAAATACTGATGATACGCTCCCTTCTCAAAGTGATGCGAGAACGGCTGTGCACGATGGATGCCTCCCAGCTTCAGGCGGTCGGTGCGTTCCTGCGGATCGTTGTGTAGCCAGAGGGTGGATTCGCGGAAGGGAGCGCAGCGCGCCATGGCGGCGGCTGCCGAGAGGAGGGTGTCTTGAGCGAGGAGGACGGTGAGGCGGTTGCGGAACCAGGAGGAGTCGGGCATTACGCCTGAGGGGGAAGGAGTAGGGTTGTGCAAGAGCGAGGGGGTGGAAGGGTCGTCGGCGGGGAGGCCGCAGTGCGGGTAGAGATTTCGTGGGCGGGCGAGATGGAGGGTTAGGAGGGACCAAGTGTCAAAGGGAAAGGCCCAGGCGTGCTTGGAGATGTTGCAGGTGCCGCAGGAGACGGGGTAGCGGTTGAATGCTTCGGTGCAGTCCCAGGGTAAGAGGTCCTGGTAAGGGTAGAGAGGCCCGTCAAAGGCGCCCCAGTCATACCAGTACTCGGAGAGGGTGTCGAGTATGTCGGACTCGTCGTGGCGGCCGTAGCGGAATTTGAGGAGGTATTCTTCCGTCAGGCCGTTGGGGACGTCGTACTTGGAGCGGGCATGTTCGGGGACGTAGGCACCGGGGCGGCAGATGAAGCTGAGGAGGTAAAGGGGGTATGGCGAGTCAAACGGAGGCGGTGCGTCGCTGGTAACGGGCGCGTGGGGGGCAAACATGGATCCAAAAAGGGAGCGGTCGATGATATTGTCACAGAATGTTTGGCAGTTGTTGGAGCTAAAGTTCCACCGCAAATCGACGGAGGGGTCGAGCAACCGATCGACAATGCTGCTGATGTAGACCTCGATTCGGGACGTGAGGTATCCCTTGAGGATGGACGTGATGCGAGCTCCGCACTGCTCCATCTGTGTGTTCTTCTCCGTCACACTGATTCCGGTTTCGACAAGCCTGAGGCTCTCTTCGAGCAAGGCGTCGATGATTTGGTCCTCTGTATGTTCGTCAAAGAAGCCACAAAAAGCGCCACCAACGACTTGCTTCATCATGGCCTTGTAGCGTTTGGGGGCCCTGGACCGTTGTTGGGAGTACAAGCTGCGGTCCGTCCGTCCGGTGAGTAGGAGAGAGTGCTGTATGTCGCTTGAGGCATCACGAAGAACTTGCAAGTTCGGCGGGTCGCGGCTGGTGATAAGAACACCGCCATGTGTACTATATTTTGGTTAGAGACACAGTTCAGCACGGTGACCGTGTATGCACTTACTTGCTGACCCCATTCTCAATGACCAGGGGTCCGACCCGAAGGGCCATGTGGACGTTACCATAGGGGTACTCGTCGACGATGTCACTGAGGTAAAAAGGGACGTCCTCTGTGCCTTTGGTGGTGGTGCCGTAGGAGTTACCGAACTCGGTCGTTGTCTTGTTGCCGCTTGGGTCTTCTCCATTCAGGTTTTTGACAACCGCAGGGCGATAATAGATCCGATCCTCTCGCCTTACACTCTCCAAGGTTTTCTTTCCGCCGAGTTTAGACTGGGTAGAGGCGAACTTGGCCTCAGCTACCATGTCTGTAAGCTCATAGAGGCCGCAGCGGACCTTGCCGGAGGTACCCTTTGGATTAAGATGGTTTTCGGAGTTTTCAGAATCGTTGTCAACAGGGAAGAGGTTCCGCAGCCGACCGCTGCTGTCCCTCCGCCGGACATTGATGCAGCTGCAGACCTCCTGGCTGTCTCTGGCGGATACGGCCTTCCTCAAGCAGCACTGCTTGTAGACTTTGGTGACATCCGCATGGCCATAGTGGTGTTTTCTGTAGCAGCCCTCGCACATGATTTCATCGGTCTTGATGTTCCGAAACATAGACCCTCTGATTGTCTGATCGCATGCGAAACACAGCTGCGGGACAAAAACAGGCATGCAGCTTTCATCGTATGTCGAGACGGTGATCTGAGCCTGTGAGGGCTGCTTCCAGAAGGTGATCATAGCTTCGGGCTCCCGGTACTCGATGATCTTGTCGATGTCGAGAAACTGGGCAGACTGAAGAAGCATTCGTGCGCGTCTTCTCAGGACGTCGGGTTCCTGGTATTCGCGTTCCTGGAGATCTATCTTGATGGCGTGGCGGATATTGTCGCTCTGCATCTCGGAGTAGATGTCCCATCCACGGTCTTCAAGAGCCTCCGTGTAGGACGGTGCGGCGTCTGCGTCTTTGGCTGTCTTTGCACCCATCTTCTTCAGGTCTTCTTTGGCGAACTTGCGGTACCGGTTACCAAATTTGCGGGAGGTGTGGCTAACTTGGTCGAGAAAGGTGTCATAGCCATGAATGTAGAGGTCCTCCTCGTCGGGAAGCACCGTCTTGGCGAACTCATCCCGGGTCCGCCACCGTCGGAGGGTCAGGATGATGTACGGCAGTTCCCTCCTGACACCGGCCCAGTACATCTGCATCATTGCATCGTGGAGGTGGTTTGCTGCCGGGCCAATCTTTACCCGTTCAATCTCAGGGGCATCGGTGACATGGCTTCCGCTCGACGACGAGGCCGTGGGCACTTGGCCCAGTATTGGCAGCACCCGGGCTAAAAGCGACGGCATGCTGGCCACTGGTGTGCGTTCGACGGCCTTGGAGGTTTGGTGCAAATCAGAAAGTGGATGCGAGGATCGATAGGGCGTGGAAACTCCATGAGCCAACTTGCATAGAAGTCATCGCCGGCCAAAGGATGCAGTGTGCAGGGAGGTTTTAGAGGTGTGGTCAACCTGGAGCCCGGAGGCTGCCGTCAATCAATCGCCGCTGGCGATGCATGAAATGAAACGCGCGAATTTGGGGGGTGCCATTGCCCGGTATTGCGCGCAGATGCACTGCCACAGCCGGGAGCCTTGCCGAGTCACTAAAAAGCAATAGATCGGAATGCACCCCGCGCCGCCATCGCCCGTTGATGACCAGATCGGTGACAAACTGGGCAGCGCCTGCCGCCTGCGGCCCGAATTAGCGCCATGCGAGCATGCGACAAATAAGACGCTGCTATCCCCACCATGGGGCAGCCAATTCGCCTTGGAGGAACTGGACTGCATTTTGTCACCGACGACACCAACCGCAAGCATGCCGTGGGTCCGAAGGGCTTTGAAGCACGGCCCAGTCAGAGCCTCAGCTCGGTCGGCGGTTTCGACGTCGGCATCGCTACCCCACTCCAACATTGCCTCGGCCGAAGCGTCGCTGGCCGCATCCGCTGCTGTCGCGGAGCTCACAGCGGGCTTGGACTTTGTGTTTGACAGATTTGGCGACGAAGACAACCCAGGCGACCAACTGCAGTATCATCTCGAAAGGTTGTCTGAGGAAGCAGAGAGATATCCCGCATCCTCTCTCCACGATGGCGTTGGGAAGGAGTGGTCATGGTATGCGCTTGCTCTATCAGCGCTTCCGCCGGAATACTGACGCCCTCAGGTCCCCCGGCACAAGCGAGTTGCTCAAAGCGTCATTCAAATGCGCAGCCATGGTCTACGACCAAACACAGCAGTTCGGCCCCAAAGGCTTTGACATAGAGCCCGTTCTGCATCGGACACCCTCGTCCATGGGCACCGCCAAAGCCTCGTCCATGTGGAAGATCCCCTTTACCCCTGTTCCAGGATGGGCTGGCAAGACGCTCGTTGTGTCTATCAAAGGGACATCAACGATTGCCGACCACATGGTGAACATGAATGGCAAGTCGAAAGATGCCAGTGCCCTCTTTGTGCGTACTCTCCCTTTACTTTGCTTCTGCCTCCCCCGACCTAGCTCATTTTTTGTAGATTATCCCAGGCCAAGAAACACCCACCCGTGTCCATGCAGGATTTCTAGGCTGTGCGCAAGCCCTGGTGCCAGCCATCACGCAGGACATCCTCCAGCAACTCACCGCCGACACCGAGGTCTCCAATATTGTCTTCACAGGGCATTCAGCTGGCGGTGCAGTGGCATCGCTGGTATTCCTTCACTTCGCCTTTCACGATAAACCCCACTCGCAAAGTAAGCCCATCGCGTCCAAGCCCCTTCACTCGAGACCTAACACACCGCAGTCGCAAAGGCAAAGCTCTCCCTCATTACCTTCGGCTCAGCCCCAACAACAGCCCCCTCTATCACCGGGCTCTGCAAAGACCGCCCCAATGTAGCTCTAACTTTGGCGACTGTAAACGAATATGACATGATCTCACGCGCCGATGGGCCCTACCTCCGCTCCGTAGTCGACCTCTACCGCGCACGGAATGGCTTACCCCCAGTTTCTGTCACCGGGGACGCACCAAACACAGCATCATCAGATGTTGCAGAGAAAAAGGCCTGGCCCCTTCCACCACCAGCATACAACCTCGTGGGCGACATTATCGTTCTTCGCCTGCGTCTGATGGACATTGCATCTTCCAACAACGACGACACCTTCTCGCAGGCAGAAACACTTAGCACGCCAGTTGTGAAAGCTGTGGAGGTAACCCCTGAAGAGTTCTCGAAGTTGCTGTTCTGCGATATTGCTACACACAGAAGGATGGCCTACCTAGAGCGAATGGAGATGATGAGCGCGCAGGCGTGCGGTAGTTCAGCGTCATTGGATAGTCTGGTGGGGCAGGCTGCGATGGGTGATGACGAGAAGAAGTTTTCGCTCAAGTTTTAGGAAGGAAACCCTACACGATGAATTGGTCGTAACATGGGTAACATATTTAGGCATGAATGAGCGATCTTGGAAATATTATCTTGCAAAGGATTGTACGAAGCCGCAGTACAGCCCAGCAATGAACAACGGCCCCCACGAACAAGCACTGCCAAAGCACTGACCCAACAACAAACATGAGATCACAACCCCTTCGGCCGCATAGGCAGCGCCCTCCCCTTCCTCCTCGCCGCCTCCACCGCCCGATAATACCCCACCTTCTCATCCACCCTCTTCGCCAAAGCCGGCATATCCGGCCTCCCCCCCTTCTCCTTCCCCTCGATCTCCAGCTCCTCCACCAACGCCTCACAATCCCAACACCCACACCGTCTATACTCCCCCCCAAACCCCAACCTCCACAACCGCCTCGTATCCCCCGACCCCGAATCCAACGTCCCCTTCTCCAAATCATCATCATGATTGACAAACCTCCCGACCCTCTCCTTCACAGAAACGACATATCCCCTCCCCGCACACTGGTGCGTATGCCACGCCAGATCGATATCCAGCGTCGGCACGAGCATCGTCCCGGGGTTGCGACGCATCAGCAGCAGGAAGTTGGAATACCGCTCTATCGCGCGCCGGAGGGTCCCTGACACGGAAGGCGAGCGGATCCACAGGTTGGAGTTCATTTTGTCGATGAAGGATGTTTGGCGGATGACGGCGTCGCGGAGTGCGGTGGCGAGGGCGCCGGTGGTGGGGTTTGTGGTGATGGCGCGGAACATGGCTGTGTGCTGGGTGAGGGGGGTGGGGAGGAGGCGACGGTTGCTGGGGAGGGGCAGGAGGTGAATGTGAATGCCGGGAGGAGGAGGGAGGGGCCGGTAGGGGTGGTTGATTTGGGGGCGAGGGTGGTGAAGATGCTGGTTCTTGTGGTCCTGGTGGCTGATGGGAGGGTGCATGATGCATTGGGGACAAGAGCTTCCCAGTTGGTGAAGAGGTCGAAGAGGGGGGTGGTTTGGGTGGTGTCGTCGGCGGGGAGCTGGAAGGACCAGTCGCGACTGTTGATGCAGTCGTGGATTCGCTGCCAGGGAAAGGGGAGGTCGTAGATGAGCTCGGTGCGGCAGTGTTTGTTGAAGAGGAGAGGGTTGAGCAAGAAGGCGTGCCAAACCATGAGCACGTCCAGCGATGGGAGGTTGTAACGGAACGACGCAATGTCCTCTGGCCGTTTCATGCCGGACAGCTCGGCGCGCCAGGCGAGAAACCTTGCGACCGCGAACTCGACGTATTTAGGCCATTTTTCACGTCTCCGTGTCTCGAACGTGTCGTCCTTGAGAGTCTTGGTGTCACCGCTGTAGCCGGTCTTAGTCTCTCGCTTCCGCGATATTCCCATGGCCTTGTCGATGTCATCGGAGCGGAGGATCTTCTCTCGGAGAACAAAGAAGGTCTCCAGGAGCTCAAGATGGATCGCGCACTCGGAGACGGTAGGAAGCCCAGCGGTTGAGCTTTTCTCCTCGGCTAGGGCTTTGTGTTGGAATAATTCGGGGGCCGGGATCACAGGCCCGTCGTCGCGGTTCGCAGCTGGCTTATAGACACTTGATACCCCACCGCTGTGTAAGTACCCCGTAAGGACCTCTCGACCCCTGCGGTGAAGCGTTTCGTTAGTGTTGCGGCAACTTAACGTCATTGTCGTGAATTCTGCCGCGGATCTGAAGATGCAACGAAAAAACAACGAGCTCGAAGCCGCAAAAACCGCACCCACTGATGAGTCCAAGAGGGGAGGTCGAAACTGGCTGTCTGAGTTGCAAATGTGATAACTGCAAAGAAGATCTGCATCCATCTGCTGCGGCTGATGCAACCAGCTTGCAGACAATAGTGCCAGATGCCCGCGCTTAGCTCAGAGGTGGCAAGGCATATTTCGACCCGATTGCGCGAGATTTCAGGCAGTATCGGTCACTAAACAGTACTAGCTGCAGCTTCACCGAATCGCTGCGGGGAAGCATCGGCACAGCCACCCCCATGTCCGCTCGCCTCACTTTTCCTCTAGTCAACAAGGTTCTCGAAGGATTCCAGATGCCCACCACCTCACTGTTTCAAGTCGAGGTGCTTCGACGTTCAACACCACCCCCAAGAAATCCCGATCTCGTGTTGATGTTCGAATCCTTCGGCGTGCAGTGACTGCGGCATCTTCACCATGGCGTCAAACGATAACTTGAAGATCGCCACCGACCACCTGATCGCTTTCTCCATCTTCTGCGCTTTACCGGCCCTTCTCACAGTTTTAGCAATATGGAAGCGCTTTTCTTGGCTCGGGCGCCTCAGGCTGGCGACCGTGATTCCGTTGGCCGTGGCCGGGGCGTTGGCGACAAAGCTATTCAATCCGATACGGACGGAGTCCTGGAACCCACAATACAAGGAGGCCGGTACGCTGCGAACCATCTTTGGTATCGCAAGTGTCACGGTAAGATGCCTGTGAACAAACCTCTTTACGGAGGAACCGGATCCTAACAGGAAAAACAGCAAGTCTTCGCCGCGGCGTGGGCACTGATCGTATGGTTCCTCTTGTTTGTTTTGTTGAAGAGCTCGGATGGAGCATCCGCGGAAGCGATGGTTCTGAAAAGAAAGCGGAGCACCAGCTATTTCTATCTCTTGCTAGCTGACCTCGCGATCGTGGGTTGCCTCGTCGCCGGTGTTGCCGTGAGCAGCGCCTCTTTTCCCTGGCTTCTTAACAGTTGCTCGGAACCGAGGTACGCCGAGTCGCGGGTCATGATCGGAATTCGTCTCGCGGCAGGCGACGTCAGTAGAGACGCTGCTTGTCGTCGAGGTGCGATGATTCAAGTGATGGGCATGGCATCAGCGTGAGTGAATCTGCCGAGATGTTCTCTCCTACTGGCTATCAGTACAACGCTAACGCGCCTTGACTTTCTAGAGTTCTTATCGCTCTCCAAGATGTTTTGATGTTCCCACTCATCAATCTGCCAACCAGCCTCCGCTTTGCCGTGTTCTTTGCCATTCGGTTCGTGCGAAGGCCCGGTCTGAAGCGCAGAGACATAGAGTTAGGCGAGACTTCTTATGCACCTCATAAATCGAGCAAGAGTCTCGAAGACGAGGTCATGAGTCTGGTGGCAAAGCATCCACATTATTCTGACCTTCTCTCCGTTTTCCAAGAATCCAAGGGCGTCGCATCTTCGGAGCACATCGAGGTGCTGGCCGAAAAGTGCTGCGGGAAGAGCAAACGCCAATGCTGGGCGTGTGATGGCGTTGTCTGTAATGTAAGTGCCTCCCAACCCCAGGTATACGACAATGTGCTGACAGTGTGACGCAGGGTTGCATGGTCAACCGCTCGTCCATTCCAGTCCCGCGGACGACAGCCCACATCACCGGCTGCTACGCCATCTGCACAGCATGCTACCTCGTGAAGGGTACCTCGCAGCCTGCAAAGTTCTCCGCAACGTTCAACCCTACAGACCTATCGCTTCAGCATCACGGATGCTCCAACAGCAACCCAACAGCCGTTGGAAAGATGGTAGAACTGTGTTTGGGGTGCTCGAGCCGCAGCCCGGAAGAAAACTGTGCAGATAGGGAAGAAAGAGAGCAGCGTATGCTGGCGAAGACCTTGATGAGGAGGGTACTGTGCTCGAAATGCGAAAAGCCTATACCAAAACAAAAGAGGCGGTGGTGGATTTGCGGAGCTGGTGACCATGAGTGCCACTGGGCAGGTCACGAGGTTTCAAGGTGAGTACCTAGGTTTGATGTTTGGTCGAGAAACTATCACAATCTACCTACTAGCAGAAAAGAGGAGTTTCAATTCAGAATCGCCGTAAAGCTTTCAGTGGTTAGCTTAGTTCTGTGTATATTTATTGACAGACTGGTCGAACCGACGTCTGCTTCTTCTAGGACCGTTGCGGAAACATTGCCGATGACGCTGTTCTCGTTTCTGACATCGAGCTCGGATGTACGCCCTCGACCGGTTTATCGAACCGCTCATTAGCTTTTTGCTCCATGGTGTCAGAGTGCATGACACTCAACCCCTTGGACAGGATAGAGGAGCTTGATAATGAGGAAATATTGCCATGGCGGCATTCGTGGTGACGCTTCTTCACAACCGGTATGAACTGAGGCTGCGTTTGTCCAAAAGTGCGTTGACCAGTTCAAGTATTCGTGCAAGGTGTAAGTGGCGCAGCAGGCCTTCAGCCCCCCTACCGTCGAAGAGTTCAGTTGATGTTGGGTTAATAAAGATGAGCTGCAAAGGTTTTGAATAACAATACTTTTGCCGGGACACCCCACCAGTAACCCGGCTTGCGCACCCCTCGGATTTTGGCCAGCTTTCCTGTCTTCCAAATCTTTGGCGGGGGGGAATTGAAATGGGATCTGTCACATTTTGGCCAAGCCGCTTTTGGGGGCGGTTCGCAAGATGTAACCATAAGTAGCAGTCGCCACGCTCGTTTCTGCTTTGGCATTGACGCTGGGTACCCTAAATTTTGCTTCCGCTGGTTGTCAAATTGGGTTCGGCAGACATGGACCGAATTGACGATCAGAGAGCTAGACCCGCGTTCTGCCTTGCCAAGGAACCGTCAACCCCGTCATTAATCTCGTTCCAGGCCGTACTTTTGTCATGAACTTTCTACCACCTTGGTTATTTCACGAGCTGTAACATCAAGCCCCCAAAGGTGAGCCTAGGCGTGCTGCGCCCACCGATGGCTTTGGAGAACCCCCATTTTTCGGTACTTGGCGACTAGCCGACTTGGCAGCCCCTTATTTCTCCGTGAACGGTCCCCTGTCTTCGCTCGCGTTAGACCACGACTGGTAAAATGTAAGTTTTTCGTTTATGTCCACCAGCGTAGCAGCGTTCCGCCCGGTTCGGTCAGTGTAGTAGCGTTCCACCCGGTTCGGAGATTGGGTGATACTTCCCGAATGTCGGCGTAGTTTTTGCACCCGCCTTCTAGTGTCTCCGTGCTGCACGATGGAGGAGAAAAAAAGACGGCACCCTGGATTCGCTGCTTCGATGGCTGGACCCGGACCAAGTGTAACCTGCTGGAGTGCTAAAGGTCCCAGAAAGAATTTACATGTTCGATGTATGGCTGCGGCACATGCGTTCCGGCTAAAGTGCCGGCCAATCTTGGCCCTGCAAGCATGAAAGCGGGCGGGAATGCTGCGCCGCAAGGATAAGTCTCGGACTTTCTTGTCGCTTTCTATATCAGTCTTGGCACCCCCGGCAGGGTGGTTGGCAGTCCCGGCGCCAAACCTCCAAAAGGGCAGGGTGTCAGCAATCCAAGTTCCCCGCCAGTTCCAGTCATCCTCGCACCCAACACCCACCTCGATGAATGGCGTGAGGACGGATACAATCGCCCGGCTTGTGTAGCTTTGGCGAAGAAGCAGCCCCTGCGATGGCATCGGATCCGGGTAAAGAAGTTTGCGACCCCCAGCAACAATATGACGGCGCCAGGACCTCGGCTTTGCTGGCGGTCGAGGACGCTGGTGACGCTGAGAAACAATCGAGAGACGACGACAGGTCAGTCACGGTATACGATCGAAGCGAAGCGTCCCCAAAGAGCGGCACGATCGACGTCGCCGAAGGCGAGTCGTCTCCGAGAAGCGGTACGATCGACGTTGCTGAGAGCGAGGGGACATCACCGAAGAGCGGAGCTATCGAAGTCGATACAAATAAAGTCTACGTCGACATATCGCATCTTGAAGCTAGGCCACACGGTACCGGACCAGAAGCTGTACGACACTCGATCGGATTAGAGCCCATCTCCAATATCGAAATCCTCAACGCTCAGCAGCCACCGACGTGGCTGACCAAGAAGCGTTGGTTCATCCTGGCGTGCGGGATTCTTGTGCTTCTCATTGTCGCCATCCTCATTATCGGTCTCGTTGCTGGAGGAGTTTTGACACGACGGGGAGGGGAGAATAATAGTAGTGACACAACAAACCCGACAGCGATCAACAGCACATGCGGCACGATTCGCCAACAAGTCCACCGTCAACTCCTTGCCGCATCAGCGGCAGACTCCGCCCTCTATATCTTCGCCCGCGGGACGGATGACGATATTTGGTATCGCGCCCTTGACGGAGCCGACTCGACCTGGACAGGCCCCTGGGCCAAGTGGGTGCAAATGCGCGAGAAGTTCGCCGGTGCGCCGACAGTTATCGATTGGGCGCCGCGGGGACCAACGCGGATCAGTGTATTCGCTCCCCGGCAGGACGACTTCAACGTGCTGACGGCCGGATATGATAACGGCAGCCTTCCCAACAGCTGGGAGGCTCTAGGAGAGTCGGTGGCGGGCACAATCGCGCTTTGTCGCTTGCCCGCGGGCTATGTCAACGCCGGTCTTGATCCGGCCGAGCGTATTGATCAGTGGGTGATAAACAGAGAGTCGCGCGGCATTTTCCACAACTTCTGGAACAACGCCATCAATGCCTTCCAGGAACCAGCCACGTACAAAGAATGGGAAAGTAGTCCGTCAATTCAGCCGAGCGCGTCATCGTTGGCCGTCCTATGCCGAAAAGAAGATCCAGTCCATACGCTACTCATGTACGCCAACGGCACTGATTCGGTGCGGTTTCGGCATTACACAGGCTCAACACGAGCATGGAACTCCTGGGTCGATATTGGGGGTAAGTTCAAGGGTGATCCCGTGTTGGTGCCTGTGAACGAGACCTATTTCGCCTTCTTTGGTATTCACCTGGACGGGGACATCGTCACCTTCAACTGGACGAACGCTACCGGTGTGGGGTTTCGACCGGCTTTGGCGTCCCTTGGAGGGAATTTCTCGAGCATGCCGAGTGCGGTAGTTACCCAGACAAACCCTCTGCGGCTGGATGTGGTGGCGTTGGGTTTGGATGGAAAGATCAAGCACAAGACGTTCCAAAACGGGAAATGGCGGAACGATTGGGATGACCTTGGGGTGAGCGGAAACAGCGCACCACTTCTTCTCAAGTACGAAGTAAAACCAGGTTTGGGGGTCGAGGGTCGAAATAAGACCATGATGGCGGCGATTGGAGCGGATAGCCAGCTTCAGTTTGCCACCTGGGATACGTCAACAAACCTGGCGTGGAAGGAGCTGATGTCGAGTTGGACGAGCGTGGGTGGGAATTTGACCACAAAATCGATGTGCGACTAGCGGGGGCTGGACTGGTTGGACAGCGTTGCATGATATCATCTTGGGAGTCTCGGTTGTATTTCGGGGGGGCTCGGAACTGGAAATGGCCAAAACAAATAGCGGCCGGGGAAAAACATAGGGAGCGACAAAGTAAGCACTTGTTTGACTAGAATAATTATACCAGATTTTGGATATGTTTGTCTGACCCAGTCATGCGCGCGATATGCGTCCCCGAGAGAGGTCTCCTGCACAGCCACACAACATGGTGTGGTGTGCTTCGGCTTGGAGGCGATGCTAGCGCACGACAGCCTGCAGGAGATACGCTAGGTAGCCATCCGCAGCAGGAGCCCAAACACACAAAAGGCCAACTGCCCCGCATCGTCGACGACATGCATCGGAGGGGACAATCTCAGTCAAACCGTTCGGACCCGCAGAACCATTCGATCCGGAACAGTTGACGCCAACATGGCGGAGCCGCTGGGCCTTGTCGCGAGCGGTCTCGCAGTTGGGCAGGCTGTCGCAACCCTTGGGCGCGCCATCTTCGCAGTGAAAAAGCTGTGCGACGAGCTCAACGGAATCCCCGATAAGATCGCCCATCTTCTTGATGAGCTCGACATATTGAATCCGATCTTAGCCGATGCCGAGCGCGGGTTGGGCGTTTCAAACCAGACCCCGCCCGGGGCATGGAATGACGTCGCTGCGCACCAGGCGGTCGCGTCCTGCCAACTTGCTTCTTCTGCGCTGGAGAGCCTGGCATCAAACCTTCAAGCGCGTATATCCGCGGCGTCTGGGAAGAGAAAGAAGTTGGCCAGCCTGAGGGCGCTCTTGAAGAAGGAAGAGTTGACGGTGTTGGAGCAGCGACTGGAGAGCGCTGTGCGGATCCTAATGGTGGCCCAAAATTGTCAGCTAATGTGGGTATCGCCCCTTCCATCTTTAACTTATGCACAAAGCGTGTTCGACCGCCGCTGATCTCTCCACAAGGGAACTTGTCAGATCTCAGCCAGAATTGATTGTGCGAAGGCTCGAAGCTGCGACCATGCTGCCCGTGTCTAGGGAGGCCGACACATCGGAGAGCAACGGGGTACCCAATGACCAATGGCACCAAACAAGCGAACAAATCCTTACCACTGGCGTTGAGGTCAAATCTTGGGGGACAAGCCGGCTCACCAAAGTTTGGCCACAGCCCTCGAAGTCCGGCCAACTTGCCTTCCGACAGTCACCAGGGGGCTTCCAGTGTAGGGCGGTGTCACCATCTTTTGGGTGGAGTATGCGCCAGGCCTGGGAGCTCCTGGTTTCGCGCTCATACCTCGGCTGGCAGATCCATCTGCAACCCTACATCCATTCACCAGGCAGGGCTCTTCTTATTCAACTGGCTGAGAAGGATGCAGTCGATGATCTTTGCTACCTCGTAGAGTCTAGGCAGGCAGATCTTTACCGCGACGTGGAATTACGCGACACAGTTCTCTTTGTAGGACACCCCCCAATCACAGATCTCTGAGACGCATATTAACAGGTTGTATGCTTGTAGGCTGCTGCTAGTTCCATGTCCTTCTCTACCATGCGAATGTTCATCATGCTTCTCTATTCATCTCCAGAGTTACAACACAACATGTAATTTGCTACTAATGCCTGGCCTGCCATTTGATGTACATTACGGAACGCTAACTTACTAAACTAGGCATACCTTGTTCATTATATCTCATTCTATACTGCTAGAAGTCGATCATACCGGTCATCCCGAAATCCTCAACCACATCATCTCTGGGAAGATCAAACAGAAGTGGGGACTGGAGAGAGTTTCCAGGAAAACCACTAATTGGGATGCTAACGACTACGATGCGATAGACTAGGCATGTTTCAGTCTACTTAATATAGTGATCAGCAATGGGCCGTGTTTGGGCGGCGCTTTGTTTCCCCGGCTTCGGGACACCCTGTTCCACCCATATGACAGTATCGCTCTCCGGGTCCGTCTGTGCCTTGCTAACGCTAGCTCTTTATCCCCTTTGTACTCGGTAGGTCCAGTCACTTATTCTATGTTCAAACTCTGGGTTGCGGCCAAGGGAGAAACCGACTCGGAGCTTGTCAGAGAGGCCACCGAGAACCACCTCGCGATTTTCACAGCACCGGTATATCATTGGGCTTTCTCATTTGCAATTTTCGGTTCTGCGCTTCCGGAATGTGACAAGTTTATTCGGGATACCGTCACACTTGCCACCTTGACGGCTTTTAACGATCTCTGGGATGCGAATGGGCATTCAACCCTTCTCTTGGCCCTTGTTAAGGCGGTCGCACGGGCGTGTGGCGATCAAGGGATGACACATATCCCAAGGATAATTGCCAGGATTGAAAAGACTTTGCTTCATTGGCTCCTGCTTTTGAGGGAGTCGGGGGTCGAAATTTTCGCTTATGGAAAGTGGGAGGCGAAACAGTTCAGTAAGTTCAGGATGCGACCCAATGTTGATATCGGAAGGCGGGATTATTTGCCGAGAACAAGAGTTAATTCCAGGACAGAACGGCACCCCGAGTATTGGGACCATGCATGGTGTGCATTACTTTACTCAGACGGTTGGGACAGGAGCCCACCGCCCGAGCACTACTTCAAGTTACCAGCCGCCCGCCTCCAAGAAATCAGGTATGGGCCAAAGCCTGAGGATTGGAGACTAGTCTGGGAGACATATGAGGACGAATGGCCGAGCCAGTTTTGGACAGGTGTTGAGACGCAACTTCAACGTGAAGAAGCTTTGAGGCTCAGAGCTCCGGGGGCATGGATTGAGGAAGAGGAAGATATTGAAGACGATGATTGGGATCATTGACACTAATACACGTACGCCAAAATCGATAGCATCAGATCGTTGCCTGATACAGGTATGATTTCTATGAAGCCCAAGACCCGACCTGATGCACCCCCAATCTCGTCCCAGTACGCCTACATGCACCAACGATGCCGCAGAATGCCACATCCAACAACAGAAGACACGATCAAAAGCCAAAGTCCTCACAGATACCTCGAAGTACGCCACGAGAATGCTTCCGCCCCTGTCATCCGCCTCTCAATCCCCCGAACCGCCCTCTGCAGTCTCTCCCGCGCGTCCTCATCACCAGCACTATCAACAACACCCTCTGCCATAGTCTGAAACTCCTCCTCCCAAGCCCTCACAAGCGAAAAGCACAATCTCTTTGCAGCGCCGACCGAAACAGCCGCCTCATCCGCAAGGATACGAACCCCATTGACAAGCACAGCACCTTGCCCAAGCGTCTGAGCAGCCTTCCACTCCCTGTCGAAGGAAAATACATCGTTGAGGATGCTGACGTGGTAATTTGCGACGCGCTCGAGGGGCGCGAGAAGCGATGTCTCGGATGGTGTCATGGCCAGCTCTTCTGTCCAGTAGAGGAGCTCCCTGCAGATGGGCATGCCGACGTCTACTTCACGGAAGACGAGGTATTCACCGAGTGTGGTAGCATTGCCGCGCGAGTCATCGCAATGGCAGGCGAGCATGTCGATGTATGTGGTCAGAATGGCTTGCTCTGAGGAGGGTAATGCTGCGCTTCGGACGTTGAGGATGCGAGAGAAGAGACTGGCGTGCATCCGCTCTATTGTTGTCCCTGGGCGGAAGGCTGATGGTGAAGAAAGGAGGTCTTGGAGACGAGCGACAAGGGCAGTGTTTGTGGAAAATGAGTGGTTATCGAACCAATCTGGGCGTCACTTTGTCAGATGGATGACCAAAGCACGCGAGAAAGGGGCGCATACCATCCATAAGGAAGCCTAACAGCAGTAGCTCACAAGCGAGCCGGACTCTCTCAGTGTCGCCCGTAGGGAACATAAAGAGGACAACATCGCTGAGCTTCCAGCTGACGAACCCCTTCTTTGTCCTCTCTGACGGCCATTCCCAAGTGTCGACGAGGTATGATATGACTTCACGATCGATCTCTTCATGTTTTGGATGCATAACTGGCGTGGAGAGGACCGAAGGCGGCGCGATTGCCTTCAGGGGGTGTGCTTGTTTGCTGATCATCGTACCGAGAATGCGGGAACAGGGACAAAGAAGCCGTGTAGTATTTCTTTGTCAATTCTATTGAGAGAGAAAATAGGTGACTGCCTCAAGAGATTCAAAGAAGGGATTTACGATGAAGAGGCTCGACTTCCGCCACGTGGACTGGGACAGCACCGTCTTATACCAACGTGGGCGAACTTGGATATCTCATCACTGAGACCCATTGCAACCCTGTCTAGCTTTTCACCGGATAGGCCGTCCCTGACCCCGGTGCGCACTATCGGTAACCCCTAATCCGCAAGCGCGCTGGTGGCCCAAACCGGCGGGCAGTCATCGAACTGATCGGGCAGTGCTGCAGCTGTCAAGGTAAGCTCCTGTGCAGCCCAGGCCATGCTCATGTCGGGCGGCAAAACTACCGAAACGGCTAACTGTACGGCTCGTATCTTGATGATACTCAGACCCGAAAAAACCAAGTGTGGCTGCTGGGTTGCAGCTGAATCTGCACAATGCGACCCACTCAAAAAAAATAGATTCGCATAGCACGATGCACGTCAGAAAGTTCACCGCCCGTTATCTGCCGTTGTGCCAAAAGAATTGGGGAAGCTGGACCGCGCCTCAGCGATCCCGCTAGCTGCATCGGCCGAATAACGGTCTGAGTTCTGCCGGAGGGTTTTCCCCCATTGGTTCCTGTACGCAGTACATGCACCCGCCACAATGGGTCAGCTAAAACAAGTGTGGAGCCAAGAAATAGGGGTGGTGTTTTTTTTTCATCACCACAATTCTCGACACCCTTGGCGAAAGTCTCCCAACGATTGCTCTAAACGAAAGTTGGCACCAGCCGCAAAGCTTAAATTTCTTTCCCTTGTGCATAGGCATACTTCAAAGGGGGTAGCAAGTCGTGCCCGAGGGAAACAATTCACGAGATGACGCGCCTGAAATTACACCGCCCAACTCCGGTACTCCAAGCCCTCAAGGCAGGAACAGCAAGCAACCTCAACGGCCAACATCCAGAGCACTGAGTAGGTCTTCCAGACGTCACGGGACTCGACACAGTGCGCAAGCAAGGGGGCACGGCCCTCCTCCTACCTGTGAAGGGTTGGAATGACAACCTGAACAGCAATTGCAGAGAAGGAGCGCCAGGCACTCGGAACCACACAAGGCGGGAAGTGACGTCATCTGGGCAGAAGAAGGGACCTCCATCATGATCCGATCTGTTTCCCCAGTTCCGGCAACCTGGCACATTGGCTCGGACAAAAGCTGGGGCCGAGACAACCTTATGCGTGTCTCGCTGCCTCCTTCCTATCACATAAGGATTCGAAATCGGATTGGATAGGGAAGGCGTCAAGGGGGCAATTTGGGGGAGGCAGGCATGAGTTGAAGGAGTCCAGCACGTTGAAAAGGCATCGTCAGTGTTAGATGTCTCGTTTGCGTTAGATGTTTTGTCTGCGCTAACAATGCAGAGTGAGCGTTGGCCACATCTGTGCATGTGCCTTGGTCTCTTCTTTAGATGGCACATCACATCGCCAATACGCGTCACGGGGCCTGAATGACGCGCTGCAGCCTTCCAACGCGTTCTATCGCGAAGCTGGAATCATCGCACCTGCCAGAAATGCGGTTGGTACTGAGGGAGGTTCATTTCCGAGCCTCCCACAGGATCAAGCCATTTCTCCGCGTAACAGCTCTAACCTCTTCGCACCTTTCAAACAACAACCTCCATGAAAACCGGCCAGCTCTGTCACTTTCTTCTCAACCTCGAGACTGCGTTCGTCTTCCTGTGTTTTCCAACGGCAACAATCGCCATCCAACTGCGACAGTCTACCGCCGGCAGACCAAACATCGGGCCTCCCTCGCTCCTTTCCATCAATCTCCAAGCCTTCCGCTATTGACGGGGCCTGGCCAGGCCTCGGGTACCTCTTCTCTCTTTAAGCCTCTATTCTACCACCAGACGTTCTCGGGCTTTCCAAGATCTCCTACCGCATCACGAAGCCCTCGTTTTCCTTGGCCCTTTTTCCTAACCTTGCCGCCTTTCCCCTGGTCCCCGGCGACGAACGACAAGATGAGCGGCAAGCCGGAGACAGCTCCCCCTACTCTTGCAGCCCAGATTTCAGCGCCCCTTTCAGGTGTTGATGAGGGCCTGTCTCTCATCGTGGAGCAGCTAGACCCCAATGCCGACACCAAAATCAGCACCAATGGCCGCGATAAACTGGCCTCGACCGTCAACAGCCTTTGTAGCAGCATCAACACCGACAGCGCCAACACCGACGAATGCGACAAGCTCACCAATGGTAGCAGCAAGCACGGCGATGTCGAAAACAAACAAACCGACGGTCAAGACTCTGCCTCATCAGCTAATGGAGAAGACAAGCTCGCTAACATCATCGCCGATACGTTCAGTCTCCCCGCTGGCAGTATGAGTGTCGATGAGGTCTACGCCAACGAATCTGCGCATATTCCCGTGGTTGAGAATGAGGACAAGATGCGTGTCTTCTTGGTCCAGACGGCGCACGGTCTCTCCCCCTCGTCCGGTGGCTTCAAGGCGAACTACTGTTTCCTTGTTCAGCTCGCCAAGTGTGGACACTCTTGTGCTCAGATTTGCTATGCCTTTGAGCAGGAGGTCAAGCGCACGGTCGAGCAGCTTCGTGCAAAGAGCATCGACCCGAAGCTATCACAGGAGCGCATCTTCGTCACGGACAAGTTCAACAAGCTCCATTATTTTGACATCACCCTCTTTGTCAACGATGATGATATCCTCAACATCGTCCTGGACCGCAGCATCTTTTGCGTCATCTGGCCGACCAAGGAGTTCTTCAGCGGCATCACGGAATACCTGGAAGTAGGCTGACTCTCGCACCTTCTCAGGCGTCCGGTGCTTCAGAGTGCTAACCAATGTCGTTTGCAGCATGGCACGTACGATGAAGAAGGCGAGATTAATGGCGTGCGTCCGCAAATGAGAGCTTTGGTTCACCTGTTCAGCGAGCATATCTCCCGATTCGAGCCCACGCATGTCGTGTTCAATGATGCCTTGACCATGAAGGTTGCTGCCAACCACCCTCTTCGCCCTTGGTTCAAGCGCATTTGCATCATTCACACGGCCGAGCAGCTTCCGTTCGGACCCTACAGCCAAGGTGTTTACGGGCATTGCTTGTCGCCAAAGTACGAGGATAGCTTGCTGCGCGATCTTGACGGCATCTGGGCTGTGTCGAAGGCCATACAAGAGTATTCCAAGAAGTACGGCAACCTGGACACCACGTTTCTCGTGCACAGCCCCCTGACATACCTTGACTCCAAGCGCTGTATGCCTCTCGTTCGCTACAATATCGACAAAAATGCTATTGGCATGGTCAATCCTTGCCCTCACAAGGGTATGGATATTCTAGTTCCCCTTGCAAAGGAGCTCCCGCATATCAAGTTCGTAACTTGGGCGAGCTGGGGCTCTGGACAGGAACATCTAGAAGCTCTTGATGCCATACCAAATATCGAGTGAGCCCCCCAACCTCGCTTCTAACGAGCCCAGACTAACTTGAGGCCGCCACTGCAGTGTCATGCCTACAACGCGCAACACCGACGAGATTTGGGACACCATCAAGATCCTCATTACCCCGTCGGTTTGGCATGAAGCTTGGGGCATCATTGTCACGGAAGCTCAGCTGCGTGGAATTCCAGTCGTCGCCTCAAATGCCGGCGGGCTCCCAGAGGCAAAGATTGGTTTACCTTATGTCATCCCTGTCAATATGGTCACCGGAAAACGCCACCCCGACGGCTACTATGTCGTGCCAGAGCAAGACATCACCGAGTGGAAGTCGACCGTCGAGAAACTCATGACTTCCCAAGAGGAGTATGAGAGGGTGGCAACCATGACGGCAAAGGTGTCGGCGAAGTGGCTTCGTAACCTAGACCCCCTGGCTCATGAGAAGTGGCTGCTCTCGATGATGGACAAGAGTGAGGCGCACCACTGAACATGACGATACCTTGGGGGAACTAAGGGCAGAAGATCCGGAACATGTTATCTTGCATCCGCCTATCTTCAATACTCATCAGAAAGCCCGTTCATTCTCATTACACTATCGGAATGGCGGTACAAATAGAGGCAGTTAACATGAAATTATGTTGATAGCTCAACTGAAAAGGGTCACTTCCCTTTTCCAAAGTTCCACGTCTATATCTATTCCCCGGGCATTCCTCGGCCCTTCTTCTTCTCCTTCTTCTCTTCCATTCTCTTTATTGTTTCCTCGTCTTCCTCCATCAGCTCTTTATCTTTTCTGGCTCCCGGCCCCGGCGTGTTTCCATTCACCGTCGCCTGCGAGCCATCCGTTTTAGCATATCGCTTGACTCATTTTGATTGTATGGAAGTCCTTACCGCAAGCGTGGGGTCCTTCTTCATGGCTTCAGCCTGTCTCTTGTGGAGCTAATTTGATGTCAAATGATGATGTGGATTGCACGAGGGCGAGACGCACATCTTCTCTCTCTATGCGGTTCACGGCGCAGATCTGGTCTTCTTCTCATTCCGCATGTCAGCTCTTTCATTTGATCATTTCACTGCAATGGCAAGACTTACTGGGCATGTAACCCTTCAGGTTCTTGCCGCTATGTCTGGAAGTCTCGTCGATCTCGGACTGGCTGATTTTACGCTGGGCATCACCCGAGTCGTCCATATAGGGGTAGTACACCTTGGACTGGCTATGGCCGACTGTCGACATTCTGGCGGAGTTTCCTGGGATTCTGGCTGTAGTTTGATGTTGGACTCCTTGGGCTCTGGAGTCTGGGGACAATGCAATGTTTCCGGGAGACAAGTGATTCTCGGGCGGAAGCAAACAAGGCATTGGGAGGAGTCAGCCAGATGCCAAAGTTTGCTGCTCGACATTTGTGAGTAGCAGAATTCGTCACGCTCTTGGCATCATTACATCACAGATGCGCAAGTCAAGCTGCAGCATAGACACGTCATGCTCAGCGGTAGATAAAGGGCTCGTGCCCGTCTGACGACGGCTGTACCCACCTTTCTTTCGAAATGTGGGTATGGGACGGACTAAAATTTCCGTCAGCGAGGTCATCCTCGTGACAAGATTACATCGTTGCTGGTTGGTTGGACCAAAACTTGCGATAGCTCCATGTCGAGCAAGAATTTTGCAGTCCTGACCGTTGAGGTTGCCCAGTGATTTCTACCATAGCGCCGACATCTGCGGCAGCCGATGACTTTCTTTCTCCCTTTTTTTTGTAAATATGATAGTAGGGAATAATGAATTTTAGTTTTATTCCTCTATTCTGTCAAAGTTCTGCTTGCTATGGTTACGGATCCATCACATACTAGTATTGTTTGCGAGTGCGAAAGCCAGGCTAAACGAAAGACTCTCTCTCCGTCTGAAAATGCGTTACTTAGATTCTCACACAGTTTATGCCAAACAGCGAGGCCTGGTATGTCACATCAAAGGGCTCAACTGCATGGGAAAGGCCTTACTTGCATTGTGATTTACCGTCGCAGATTGCAAGCAGGCCTTGACAACATGGCGAAATACCTTAATTACATTTGAGGACGCCGTCGTTAAATACAGGTAGGCATTTCCAGAATGGAAGATGAGGGTAGCTGGCCACATTATGGGCCTTTGAGAAATACAGGCAGTCCTTTTCAGAGGTGGAGATGAGGCCTAGTTGCCACATTGCAGGCGTCAGCTACAACCTGAAAGGTCTCGATTACATTGTAATAGGCCGTTGTAAAATGCAGGCAGGCCTTTTTGGAATGGGACATGGGCTGGAACGACAACACCAACTAAACGACCTGCGCGAACCAACCTTTTCTCCTTCCGATTCGCAACCCTCCGGCTCTTTTTCAAGCCACCTCACAACACCGCACTACCTGGCACCATGTCACCCTCGATCAGAAAGTCGATCCTTAAGCAGGCGGGCTTCAACTTCCCGCCTGGACCGGTCTTCAACGGGAGGCCACCGAATCTACTCGGCGCCGATTTGTGGTCTTTGAGGGTTCCTCCAACGCGTTTCACATAAATACCTATCCGGTAGTATTATGATATAAGTTGACGGAGGTTATGTACGGTGTATGCAGACATTCTCTAAAGGGAAATGGCTTTGCTACATGCCCGCTCACAAAATCAATATATTCATCGCGGCGATGCGATACCTTTTGCGAAGAAAGCCGAGACCTTAAAGTGAACAGTGGATGATGGGGGCTTGGATTCAGTGTTGGTGTGTTTCACGATGTCGTGTGTTTGATTGAACTCGGCGCGAGATTCCCACCACCATGTCAAACTGGGAAGGCTCGTAGCACAGGGCAACGTGTGCTTGGTGCTGAGGGGCTTGGCCGTGACTCACCCACCGTGGTTCTGGGGCTCGAGGTCCGTAGTATATAGGGTTAATCCAGCGAGACCCTTCAACCAAAGAAAGTATCACTAACCACGGTCACTTTGGCGCAGTGGCTCAAGCTGGCGGTATCGGTTCGTTCTCCTCCCGGTTGAGGTTCCTCCTGGATCTGGTAGGCAAGTGCCCATATCGTCAGTTCGATTTCCACACCTACTCTTTTTTTCGGCCTGTTTTTCTTTTTTGGTCTCATTTCTAACTGTCAACTTCTGTGGCAGTTCACCATTCGTCGGCAAGGATAGAACTACCTTTCTGGGTCACTTTGATCGCTTTAATTGTATTCTTATGTTTCCCGATTCAGCCATCGTTGGGCTTTTGCTCCATTCGGCAAGGCCACACATCATGAAATGTTCCGAGTAGATGTCACGATGCCTTCCCATAACCATTGTTTGCTCCTCATGTTGCTAGTATTGTTTGCTTCGCCATGTTCGGATGAAAAACGTGATTAAACCTGCCCGCAGTTGAGTATTCCTTCCTCAATCCTCCACTTCTGACGCGCTCAATCCTTTCTAGTGGTTTCTTGCTCGGCCACAAATCTTCTTTTCTCAAGCTTCCCCAAAGCGCGCTCTCCCATCCTCCTTCTACAACACTGCAGAAACGACTTGAGCCAATCAACTTCCTTCTTCTTTGTTTCGCAGTTTTCCCGAAACTATCTGCCTACGGTTCTGAGCCGACCGACGCCATGCCTGTCAGTGCCGGAAAGCCGGCCCTCAAGCAGTCTGGCTTTTACTTCCCGCCAGGTCCAGTCTTTGAGGACAGGGAGCATCGAATTTACCTGGCAATGTTTGGGGACGTGGGCGACAAAGACACCACCGAGATTCGCACCACAGCGCGAGAGTCGATGGTCGCTCTCTTTGAGGCGGTCATGCAAAACGTGGAGCTGTTCCGCACCATGCGCGGCGGCCCGCTTGCTTGGTACGCATCATCAACATTGGGGATAGGATATTCGAGCGTCTGTTTGGGCTAACTAACATGAACAACAGGGGAGTGATTGCCGGCGAGGTCTCGCTGTTCGTTGACCTTGGTCCCGACGAAGCCCAAGAGGTTGTTCAAGTCATGAGCGAAGCCCGTCTCGCGTACCAAGGAAATGCAGCCCCGACCGTGCTCAGTGCCTTGGCTGATCGCTTCAACGCCCTGGACGAAGAGGTCAATAGCCTCAAACATCTCGACAGCACCATGGAGGCAACGACCAGCTCTCTCGTCGATACTTTGGCAGGCCTCGACATTGATGAAGCTGGGGCGTCGGAAAAGTTGGTGCAAGACCTCTTGCAGACCTTCAAAAACTTCGAAATCTTTGACAACGACGCTTTCGGTATGGATTTAGGCCCCAGCAAGACTCTGAAACGCCTCGATATCGCTGCTGACAGACCTTGGCCGCCTGCCTACTTCCCTCTGGTCGACATGATAACCCTCGCAAGTGCCAACATCGTGGCCTCCCTGGGCGGCGTTGACCCCAAAAACCCCGGTCATGTAGGCGTCCTTGTCAACTCTCGCAGCACCCCCGCCGACCTCCGCCTCATTGTGTACCGCCTCGCTTTGATCAACTATATACCGACAAAAGACTGGGCTTTATTCCTGAGCCCAGTTGGGTTCCTCGATCGGACCTCGCGCCAAAACTGGTACCAAACCATCGGCCCCGAGTCCGCAGTTTTCGCCACAACCTCGCGATTCTTTGAGTACGCAGCAGAGGCACTCAGCTCGCGAGGCAAGCAAACTGCTCGCGCATTGGCTACTCAAACCGGACGACCTCCAGCGCGTTGCTGGCAGTAGCCAGGAGCGACTCAGCATCTGGGGCAATCATCCTTCTATGCCTCGGTATGGCACCGTGCTGATCTTCCGCCGCCTTTCTTCGTAGTCAGGCGAGAGTTTACAGGTGGTCTGGTATGATCCCTGGCGCCACGATCAGGAAGTCCAGCGCAAGTATGGAGCTGGCAAGACTGAGATCTTTGCGTATCGGGAGGCCTTCGTGCAGATGATCCATAATTGGGCCGCAGAGAGCGGAGTGAATCTGCATAGCCGTTACTGGGGAGGACCGGTCGATACGAGGTTTTCTGTTGACTCTGTCCAGCAAAGCCTGGGATACCTTGGGCACCTGCTTTCGGCGGGTGGAATTAGAGAGCTGCTGCCGGGACCAGAGGATGAGCAGGGCTTTTCGCGTCTTGGCTTTGTACGGGCCGAGTGAGGGCTGAAGAATGGAGAGTTGAGGCTGAGGTCACGTTTCGGGCGTGTGGTGGGTGCCACCCGAAAATAGAATTGAGATTGTCCTGCGGCCTATGTACTCTAATCGGTCTACGTGAAACTGGATCGAGCGCTTATGTGACATGAACTGATCCCGCAGATTGACGACTTGGTGATGCCGGAGGTCAAATTAGCATTAATGTTAGTCAGCAAGGGGCAAGTAAACAAATTGCCAACGAGTCGAGCCAAGCTTTTTGCATCACAGTAAGGAAATTCGCAGGATACCGTATGCTCTTGAAAATATGAGATCTACCCCGTCTTTTAGTATGGAAATTGCTCCAAAATTCGTACCCCCGCAATGCTCAGCCAACTCGCTGCAAATCGCTCGCATTCGCGCTGCAAGCCAAAAGGGCAAACACACCGCGAACCTCTGCTGTTGGGATGAGCGAGGCTCTGGCATCCATGTTGCCCCGAAGCGCTGTCTTTCCCTCATGTGACGTTCGTAAAGCGGCAAATGAAGCATTGGCGTTTGCAGACGAGACCTTGCAACTTGTCTCTTGTTTGCAGAACTCTGCGACGGTTCCGGGTCCATGAACTCAAGGCAGCAGCGGCCACCGGCACCCCGTTTCTACGCGGCGCACCAGCCAAGAATGTCGGTGAGTATGAGAAAAAAAAACGACCGTTGATGAATCCCAAGCCCTCAAGCCTCCACGACGCCTGCCGCAGAGCCGCAAGCCAAACGCGTTCTAATTCCGGATTGCAGCATCGCAAGGCGCGTCGTGCTCGCGACGTCGGTCCAGTAGAATTTAGCGCCTGAACATTGGCGGCACACTGAGCTGGCAGCGCCAAACCCTTTCCAGCCTTCGTGGCTGAGCCTGGGTTTCATCCCGGGACGCCAAGACAAGCTATTGATGTGGTGCAGACGCCGCCCCCTTCCTGCCCATGGCTCCATATGCACCCCGGAACAAGGAGATCTCGCGAGCCTTCCGATGAGAGACTCGCGTGTATTCGCGATCAAGCAATCGGCGAGAAAAAAGGAACCCGACGTCTGATATCGTCCTCTCTCAGTCTGTCGCCAACAAGAAACCATCCGGCTTACTGTGAAGGGAACCTGGATGGCGATCAGTAGGCCTGCTCGCTTCATCAATGTCACCATGCCAGTGCGGCTGAGAAAAGTGGGCGAGCTAGAACTCCTCCAGGGTGTCACCAACCAACAAACTTGGTCCAGACGCTGGAACACGGTGCGCTAGCGGTTTCTAATCTGGCGCAGGCCGGTCCAGAGCGGTAACTTCGTCAGTGTCGGGAGATGATGGGGCTCTGCAGCTTTCGGTGGCATGGATCTCCTTTGTGCTCGCTCCTCTTCCCCTTTAAAGGGCGGGCTTGCCCCCTTCTTTGCCAAGCGGTCCTCGGCATCCAAAGATATCCAAATATCTTCTCAAACAGGTAAGTGAGGTTGACCTCGACACTCTCAGCAATGGACGAAGTCAAGACTGCCCAGCCGGTGTATGGCGCGCCGGTAGCAGCGCCACAGCCTGTGTACGGCGCGCCAGCACCAGCGCCGGCCAGCGGAGACCAGTACATCCAACAGACCCCTCTCTGGGTCGTGGTGGTGCGTGGTTTCCAGGCGCTTTTCGGGTTCATCATCCTCGCCATGTGCGGTTTCCTTATCCATGGCAAAGCTCTGGACGCGAACGTCTTCGCATTGGTCGTGGTAGGTCGACGATCCTCTCCCGGAAGGTCTATCGCGTCAGCTAACACAGGACACAGGGCTTGATGACTTGGGTCGTCGTGGCCTACACTCTCGTTTCGGAAAAGGTCCCTGACGCGCGTGGGCTCTACAACATCTGGGCTGTCCTCGCCCTCGACCTTCTCATGGCTATCTTTTGGCTCTCGTCCATGGGCGCCAATGCTGCCCTGCGTGGAACTTTCAAATACAGCGTCACCATTGAATCTTGCTACAACGACGGAAGCACTGTCAACAGTAACTTTTGTACTGTCTCGAAGCGGGGGTTGGAGAGGAGGGCGGCTGTCGCAAACGCAACAGGACTTGCGGTCATGAGTTCTATTGCGGGCCTAAGTGCTCTAGTGATGTGAGTCTTGTCTTATTGCTCGGTTGTCAGGGAACACCGAAGGGTTGTTGGACGGGGAAAGGCCGATACTAACCTTCGCCTGACCAGGCTTTTGTTCATCGCGACCCTTGTTTTCCACGGCCGAACGTTCCGCATGTACCACCAGTCGAAAAAGTCCACCTCGCTGGACAATGCGACCACCGAAATGACGGCGCAGCAGACGCCGATGATGGCGCCCCATCAAACTCCCGCCCCGGCCCATCCCGCATACACTGAGTATCCCTCGCAGGCCCAGCCTCAGGGCTACCCGGCGCCCCAAGCGTACCCGTCACCCCAAGCGTATCCATCACCTCAAGCCTATCCAACACCAGGAGGCTATGCTTCGCAGACACAGCCCCAAGGATACCCGCAAAGTTATCCCCAAACTCAGACGTATCCGCCAACAGTACCATCGCCGGCACCGATGTCTACACCATCACCCGCGCCACATGAGCTTGGTCAGGTTCAACAGCAGCAATCGGTGCCGTACCAGCTCCCCGGATCGGAGCCCTACAACGGATATGCTAGCGCGCACCAGCAACAGCCGTACTACAGCCCTCACGGAACACCAGCACCTGGCCAGCCGTACTATCCTCCAGCACAGCAGTGATGCGACGTAGAGAGATATTTTTGGAAGAGTATTTGCATTAATCTTAGTCTGACATCGAATATTGGATTGTATATAGCTTTTAGTGTGCTAAAGTCAATACATAATAGTTGCAATGGCGAGTGAACTGGTCCTAGCAAGAGAGTCTTGGGATGGAGATAAAAAATACACGTAGAACAAGGCCCGGGGTGAAGGCGAAGTCGGATAACTTCGCAACCTCATTCAATTTGTTGTCTCATGTTTGGTCCTGCCCCATCAGCTGAAGAGTTGGTCATACTCAGCGGAGACAGGCTGAACACACTCCAATGAAGTTCCCGCCGCACGCTCCATCGCCGAGACCGGCATCTCGCTCCTGAAGGAGATGAGTGCCTACATTGTGGAAGCATCTGAACAGGGGCTTCCCTGGACTAACACGATACGGACCGTACGAGCAGCACTGCACGGCTGGCTTTGGTCCGAAACCCCCTGTTGTCGCTCATGGTGAAATCCTTTCTCTTGGCTTTAGCACTTGCCGACGAGCACGGAATGGTGGGCGAAGCCTTTTGTTAACGGGCAGGGTCCTGGGCAGTAGGTCTCGGCAGCAGCAAGTCGTCTTCTGTCACAAAAGGCAAGGGACGTATGACAGCACGTGGAAAAGGTCGAGTATTATGTGGGGCGGGAAAGCAAAGGTGAGCGCTGGGAAAGGGCCTAGGTTCTGACGCGAGCAACTTTGCCGCGAGCATCACATCCGAATTTGTGTCTGGAGTATTATGTCGGTCACTTGTCCCGTCCAAAAAAGCTGCCACCAAGCTTTCTGTCGTGATTGCCAAGTCTAGCTAAAGAGGCGAGTGGCCAAGCCCTGGACAGCGGCATCCCTGGTGCGATGGACAAGGATCTTCAGTGGTGTGGGACAGGACTCGGCGGACGGGATGGTACCAAGGATGCCGTCTACCTGTGGGGGCAAGAGCAGGAGCCGAGATCGAGATAAAGTACAATACAACGGCGTACGAGATGTGCCGCTTCTAGCGAGAGCAGAGAATGCGCCGGCACGAGTCGCTGGAAATTGGCTAGAGAACTCGCTGCGGATGCCGACCATTCTGATGCGTAGCACGGATCGAGCCCTCGTCGCTGTTTTGAAAGCTGCTGTGCGCCTGCAATGTACTGTACTTGGTACACAGACCGAAAGCGCGAGCCCTTTCAAGGTTGCAGAAGCCGAGCTCTGTCGCCGTGTTCCCGTCGCTTTCCCAGGTGCGTGGTGCCCGCATCCCTCATGGTTGCCTCGTCAGGCACGGATCGATTGGCTCGATCGCAGGTGTCCAAGCAGGGAACGTTCGAGTGCCGTTGAGATGCCCGCAGCGTGGCTAATATCCGTTGCGCGGTTGTGAGGCTTAAATGCCGTTTTATAGCGACCTGGATCGAGGGTTGATGTCATTGATCAGACCGCTCAAAGCGGGCTTGAGTGGGATGTCCCCGCGGAAGCTTGGTCGTCGGCTTCTTTTCCTGGCTTTCCTGTCTTCTCGGAGCAAAGTCGATATTGCATCCGCATGTGGGCTTAATCCCCGACTCTCGCGCAGGCGGGGGAACGCAGCTGCAGAGCTACCTGTGGTGGCCTGCGGCCCAGCATAGAGAAGTTGATGGATCCCAACCTGTGACCTTCCAATGTCGTGCGACCGGCTAGGGGACGCCTTGGTGGGCGGCGGTTAATGCAACAAAGCGCCGTTGGGTTCTTCGAGGGTTCCCAGAAGTTCTCATGTTGTTGATGCGCGACGTCGCGCCGCGTCGCAGTCTGGTTCTGGCCAGGAATGAAGGTTGACGTGGAAGTTTGCCGCAGAAGGGAGGCGAGACAGTGAGGTGTGTCCCCCGCCTCAGCTTCCAGGCCTCCGCCGTTCCTCCCTGGAGTCGCCCCACTATGAGCTCTGAGCTAGCTGGCGATCGGTGGAGTTTGGCCCCACCAGGTTTTGGGCCCGCTGAAGATCGCCACTCCTTCCATTCTTCTGCAATGTGGTCCCGCTGGAGTGGTGGGGGTGTGAAGACCTCAGCGTCAGAACTTCGTTGTCTGGTGCATCTTCACGTCCACAACAAAGCTGCTCATCCATTTGGCCAGGGTATATTGATGCCGAAATTGTTTCCGGCTCCGATGAAGTCATGATTTTTCGTATTCTCGACCCGTATATGATCAGCTGCTCATAGCATGGTGGAGGGGTTCGGAGGAAAACCGCCTTTTGTTTCCTGGTTTCGAGTCCTGCAATTTCGAGCCGCGCTGGGGCAGCATTGTGCGAAATCGGGATTCGCTTCGTATCGGAAATTCGGCAGAGCACGAAATGAGACAGAAGCCGGACGACTGCATATCATCGATCTTTTGATGCCTTCTTCCTGTTCCACGCTGAAGGATGCAACTGTCATCTGTGCCATGCGTCCGGCTGGTTGCTGGAGGGAGTGCCTGCAGGAGGTGCGTCCCCGACCGACACCTCTGGACACGGGCGTTAAGTGCAGATATTGCCTGCATGTCATATGTTCGTCTGTGTGCTTGGAAGGAAAATTAGACCTGCCTGTTTCCAAGGCCGAGTGTCCTGAAGCCATGGGAGAGACGAGCGATGTTCCGACATACTCATCCGGCTATCAGCGGCGGGGACGTTTAGAACAATATGATGATCCTAAGCAAGTCGACCAACCTCAACGCCAAAACTGGCTCAGCAGCCGAGGCAGAAAGTTTCTTGACGGAGCATCTGCACACTGTGGACCCTTCTCGCAGTCACGGGCGCACGACAGCCAGATCTTGCGACTAGGTACAAGGTGTTGCGCAACCTGGCCTCGCATCAAGAGGACAGAATTGGCCAAGAGCCGCAGATGTCGTGAGTCGCGAGCGCGGTGTCGTATGCGCGGCGGCTTAGCGTGGTGTCTGGACGCGCACAAACATCATATCTCAATACTAGACAAAGACGAGCCGATGATGCGGATTTTTGGTGTCAAAGACGCCAAACGACATGCCTGTGGTGTCTCGGAGAGAAACATCGGAGGCTGTCCGGAAAGACGCTTCACCCTTGCTTTCTCCCAGGTGGAGAGGCCCTAAAGTGTTAGCCACTAGGACAGAGGCGTGGCGTGCATCGGCATGCTAGACATCCGCTTGCCAGCCAAAACCTGTGCGTGATCTATCGCTCAACCTGCCACCTCTTAGCATGGAGGGAAACAGGCGGATGTGTTTGGATTTTAGAGCGCCTTTTTTGTTGCTACGGCAAATAATCTAGAACCGAATGTCGTCCCAGCCCCCGATCTCCCGCCAAAAGGCGACAAAGCGCGGGCTGTTGAGGCCCGCTTGCGCTATCGTGCAAAGTTGCACTGACATCACTGGAGCCCAGACCCAAGCAGCCCGAACACGCGCATGTGCCACACACAACGTCCTTCAACTGCCAACGGCGTCTCTTTATCCATCTGCAATCCGATGTACTCCAGTACAAGCGGCCGAACCGAGATGGATATGGATCGTCGGAGGGCACACAGCGCATGTTGCATATACAGGGTACGTACCTTCGTACCGGGCTGGGCGCTGGCCCACTCTGTCTGACGCGGAAGTCCACATCTCTCATCCTCGCAAACCTGGTGCTTAATGTTCGCCGAATCCAGGGCGGAAACATGACCAGCGCACGGAGCAAAATGGGTGATGATGGGATGGCAGGAATCTGCAGGGTGTATATATGGCGTCCAGGCATTTTCTCCTCCCTTCCACCTCCTCTCCCTCTCCAAACTTGGGTTGTCCCCGATCGTCGTGCCGGCCATCTCTTCACGCCCACACTCCCACGCTCCCGCACACAAAGTGGTATCCCCTTCGTTCGATATCTCTCGTGTGCCACTGTCGCTACGGCCTCGCAACTTCCAATCACTCGCCTACCTTCATCGACGACAACCAGAGACCAGATACAATGAAGTATCACGCACTCGCTGTCCTGGCCGCCTTGGGCTCGGCCATCGCCCAGGGCGTCACAGACAAAATCGCGCCCACAGCCCCGGCCCCGCCTGGCTGCAAACCCACCGTCAACGGCAAGTTCGAGATCGCCATCGTGGAGTTGAGCAACAAGTTGAAGAGGGATCATGTTATCAAGGTACGTGGGGCCGACAGCAGACAGACCCCTGGGCATCTCAGCCCTAAAGCCCGGCTCGGCCCAGCGGCAGCCAACGGGCCAATCCGGGCGCTCCACATCAGGATCCTTGCTGACCTGGGCATCGTCCAACGCGCAGAAGCGGGCACCAGCTTGCGCCGGATCCGGAATTCTCGTGGCCACTCTTTCCGACGGTGTCCTCAAGGATGCGCAGGGCCGAACCGGCTACGTCGCTTCCAACTACCAGTTCCAGTTTGACGGGCCCCCGCAGGCCGGCTCCATATACACAGCTGGCTTCACCGAGTGCAGCAACGGCTCCCTGGCGCTGGGCGGCTCGACCGTCTTCTACCAGTGCAAGTCTGGCGACTTCTACAACCTGTACGACCGCTGGTGGGCTGAGCAATGCTCGCCTGTTGAGATCCTCGCTATGCCTTGCGGTGAGGGCGCAGAGGCCGTTGGCGGTCAGCATGTTGTTGGCACCAGTGTTGTCACAACCACCGCGGTCGTCCCGTTGAGTGACGGCCAGCCGCAGGTTGTCACCACTGTGAAGGCCATCCCCATGTGCCAGATTGATGATGGTAAGTCCCCACTAAGCCTCAATCCAGATTGGTTCAAGCTCACCGCCATTGCAGGCCAAGTCCAGGGCCATACGACACCCTGCGCCTCTGTCGCTCCAGCGACCACACCGGCGTCAATTGCACCTGTTTCGCAGTACTCGGATGGTCAGATCCAGGTCACGCCGTTGCCGGCGCCGACAGGAAAAGGCACTGTCGGTGTGCCGGCACCCTCCGCGTCGGGCATCCCCAACACAACGTCAACGACGGTCCGCACGGTTGGCCCGCCCCCGCCCAGCGTTGTGCCTACGAATGCTCCGCCTACCAGCAACGCAGGCCGCTTCCAGCTTGGCTCCGGCGCCTCACTCATTGTGGGCCTCGTTGCCGCCATCTGGGCCCTCTAATAATCCACATTCAAGGGATTAGTCAGTCATTTCCTTCATGAATGCCGTGGACAAGCCTTAGGACCGCAGGAGGCACCCCAATGGGAGGCACCTCCGGGGTCCGGTTAATGTGACGGAGTGGTAATGATCGATATCGATCGGTGGCAACGACATCACGGCATTGCGACATTCATTTCTGATGACATAGCTCGTGGCTTTTACCGTTGGCACTTTGCGCCTCATTTGCATGGCCAGCGCGGAAGGGGAATGAACCGACTTGAATGAAACGGTTGGTGGGACGGAACAGGATTGTAATATCACCACCATCTTGCCAGGAGAAGTGTGGTTTGCGTCGCGAAGAGGGGATGACGTCCTTGTGTTGGGATGGAGTCGACTGGGTGATTTCCCGTCGTGATCCGTTCCTACCTGACGAAGCGTAATACATACCAAGCGCTTGTATGTAGGATAGGGCAAATACATAATATCCTCAGAACTGCTAGATTGCTAGCGAAACATTTCCTGATTGTGACAAACGCGTGAAGTTGTTGGGTTTGTGTCCTGCCGCCTGATGAGATGACAAGCATTTGCCCAAGCAGGGGCCAAATCTTGGCGGTCTTGGCAGATTTTCGTCTTTGCCGAGGTTACTCCGGCCTGCCCCGCCACTACCCAACGAATTTCTGGATCGCGACCGCGACTGAAGCCAAAGTCGTCATCGCCAACCACCTTCTACCACCTGCTACATCTCGCTCCCTCCCTTTCTCTCCAGATATCCAAAATGTCGGAATACTGGAAATCCACACCAAAATACTGGTGCAAGCACTGCGCTGTCTACGTTCGCGACACAAAGCTCGAGCGCGCAAACCACGAATCGACCGGCAAGCACCAAGGCTCCATCAAGCGCTCCTTGCGCGACATCCACCGCAACGCCGAGCAACAAGAACGAGACAAGGACCGTGCCAAGCGAGAGATCGACCGCCTCAATGGAGTTGTCTCCAGCGGCTCGGGGAACAATATGCCTGCGGGCGCAAAACAGATCTATAGCGCTGGACCAGCGCAACCGCCGCAGGTTACCGAAGCGGACAGGCAGAAGCAGCTAGAGCAGCTTGCAGAGCTTGGTGTCAGCATCCCGACGGAGTTGAGGGGGAATATGGCCATGGTGGGCGAATGGACGGTCACTTCCACGAAGGTCATAAAGGGGAGTGCTGAGGAAGGGGAGAAGAATGGGGAGGATGTGCTCGCGGACAGCGCGCGCGCGACGGGCATCAAGAGGGAACGGGAGCGCACTGAAGAGGAGAAAGAACAAGAGGAGGCTATCAACGGACTGTTTACGAAGCGCCGGAAATGGGGCGTCGGGTCGAAGCAGATGCCTGCTCTGGAGGATGCCGAGCTCGATGCGCTGTTGAGCGGCCCGCTGGTCAAGACGAAGAAGGAAGAGGAGGAGGAGAAGCCCGTGGTCAAGAAGGAGGAGACGGAAAGTGATGGGCCTGTGGGTGGAGAAGCGGAGGCGGGTGATACCTCAGTTCCCCAGATCAAGACAGAGCGCAGTGAGGGTGCTGCCGCGGAGGATGGGGAGAGGATAGCAGCGAACGCTGCGCCGGATGATCCCCCGCCCAAAGAGGAGGCAGAACCTGTGGCGGTGGTGTTTAAGAAGCGGAAAGCGAAGAACGTGCGGAAATAGGCTGGGTTCACATGGTGTCGAGCCCCCTAGACATAGATGATACCCCAATTTACAAGCAGATAATTCTCATCACTTTGCCTTTCACTTTACTTGTCTAACTGTGTAGCCTCGGTGCTGTCGTATTCTGTTATCCAGCCAGGCATGGGGCTCACACCAAAGGAAATGGTCTCTGCCCCGTGGGAAAACTGTTGAGGAGCCCTCAAACGGCTTATGCCAGGACACCAAGGCCTAGGTTGATACAGTATAGGACTTACTCGCATTGCGGAAGGCCTGTAGTAGATTTTAACAGGCCATTTGAGGGTGCCGGAAGGCCTCTCGAATATTTCATACGGCGTAGCAAGTATTTGGAGGGGCCTTGGGCATGTCAGAGAAGGCCTCAGTCCTACCAACTGAGGCCTAAGGGATTTCGGTTTGAGTCATTTTCTAATCAGGAGGGAGGGGTTTGGGATCACGAGTAACGTCTCTGATGATTTGAAGGCATCGACTTTTTTGCGGTTGCGCTCGTCGTCAGGCTTGCCAATGGTTGTCTGTCTCGGGTCAACTGGGAGAGTGAACCCTTCATCTTCGAACGGTTCCCGAGTGGTAGTCAGCCAATGCCAATTGACCCAGCCGGGACAGTTCGCGAGCGCAATGTCTGAAGCCTTCTCAACCTGGAAGGCAAGGCCAGAGAGAGAAAAAAGAAGTTGGGTTCGCCAAAACTGGGATTCAGATTCACAACCATGTGGTGATAAACAGCCATAGCCATTTTTCTATCATAACTCGACACCCCAGGTAAGCAGCCCTCAATTTTGATGGCTAGTCCAGCCACCAGAAAAGCCCCATTATCAGCCTAACGCTCACAGCCCATCCAGTTTGCCACCTTCTTGAAGCAGCAAATGCCCTCCAGAATCGGTACCTGGTGGCGCGAAGCTCAAACCTGAGGATGTGGATGAGAAAGGAAATAGAAGGAGTTGGCAGGTGGGCGAGAATTTGTAGGCAGAATTCACAAGAGGTCAAAGATCGGGTGAGAAATGCATTACGAGGAGAACCAGGCGTGGTCCTATTCAAGTCGACCTCTCAACGAGAACGGGTTGCAATTCGTACTTGATTGCCATTCATTGAGGAAGGAACCTAGAACAATACAATTGAGATGAAGGCGAAAGCAAATGAGACAACCATTGGCTGCGCTAGATGCAACAAGCATATCGCCGACGTTGAGAAGTACCAGAATTCCATTTTACTTTTAGAGACAGGCAGGTAGGTAGTAATCAAAGTTGAAGACACCGAACACTCAATATTACACGAAGATCAAGAGTTTGGGCCGGTAAGAATACGTAGGGCTGGATGACAAGACGATTTGCCAAAAGAAAAAAAAGAAAAAAAACAGGGCTGAACTGCGAGCTTTTCGAGCCCTACCGAGCGGTTTGCTCAAGGCAGGGGCGGTCGCTACCACAGCTCATCCAATTACACCACGAGCGGACTCAGGTGTTCTGTTGAGATTGGGAACCGCGGAAAATCCCCATAGACCCTCCACCGCTTCCACCCGCCCCCCTCAATCTTTGATCTTGCCTTACCTGCGGTCAAAGACGACAACCACATGCTTTGCTGTTATTACACTTGAACCCACATGACAGTATGCCAGATCGTACTTGATACATGTATTCATTAGGTAGGCACCTGTTGAGATTGAACCATGGCAAATTCTGTTGAGGTTAGGAGCTGCAAAGCTCCCTTATATATCCTCGGCCCTTCCCTTCCCTTCACTGCCATGGCCCATGTCTTTGGCATACTTTGATGTTTGCACCTGTCAGGAATCCGGTCACCACAGGCAACAGCCGCAATCTTGACTGATTCACATTTGGATCCATTTGACATGTCAAACTTTATGACCAAAACCAAACCATAGCAAACTGTCCTCCATTCAAACGTCAAACATCACTGTCACGGTCTACAAACGCCTTCAACTGCTCAATGGGCCTAAATTGCTATGACTGACGCCTCACCTGAAACTTCCAAAGGCCTCTCATATCGCTTGCTACCCCTTTGTGGACAATCTGCAGGTCTGTTCCAAGACTAACCAGGCCTCCCTTGAAACCTCCAAGGCCTCCACGATATCCACACAGACATCTACTTCAGTTCCTCACCCCACTTCTTCGAAGCCTTCATGTGCTCCTCCCAGGTCGTCAACTTATCCTCCACCAGCTTGTGCGTCTCATCGAGGCTCGCCCCACCATAGTACCCAAACTGGTCCAGCAGCTGCATGTTCTCCAGGAACTCCTGGGCCGCAAAGTCCGGCATGCCCTGGCCCTTCAGAATCTCCTTGAACTTCTCCGCCGGCACCGAGTAGAAGCTCGCGTCCTTCCCGGCCTCTGGGAACACCTTCTTGAAGGCGTTGACGACTTGCTGGGCGGAGAGGTACTCAGTCGCAGAGAGGAGGCGCTTGCCCAGGAGGGCGTCACGGTGGAGGACGGCGGCCTTGATGTATTTTCCCGTGTCGGCGGGGTCGAAGAGGGGGATCTTGGCGTTGGGGGTGGTGGGGAGAGAGAAGGTAAAGGCGTTATTGGGAGGGCTGCGGCGGAACATGCCGCCGGGGATATTGCTCATGTAGAAGCCTGGCATGAAGAAGGTGGAGGGGATGCCGACGGCGCGGGCGTATTCTTCGACTTCGGCTTTGGAGTCGAAGTGGTAGACGTTGGGGAGAGCGCCGTTGGAGACTGGGGGAGTTGGTTAATAGGAGAAAGAAGGAGAGAGGAGGAAAGACTCACGCTTGTTGATGTTGAGGAGAGAGCTCCAGATGAATTGCTGCACGCTTGTTTCCTTGGCGGCGTCAACGAGGTTCTTGCCCTGTTGGACTTCGAGCTTGGCATCCATTTTCTCCCAGTAGTTAGTCACGGCGAAGACGGCCGCGGCCCCCTCCATTGCTTTGACGAGGGCAGCCTTGTCGTTCATGTCGGCCTGTGAGATCTGTCAGTGATGGGGTCGGTCAGGGGCGAGAGAGCAAAGTACGACTTACAGCCACGACCTCGGCACCGGCATCCTTGAGCTTTTTGGCCGAGTCCTTGGCTACGTCGCGGGTTACAGCACGGACAGCCCAATCAGACTTGAGCTTGGGGTCGTTGAGGAAGATGTTGACGACCGAGCCTCCCTGGGCCCCGGTAGCGCCGAAGACAGTGATGAGTTTCTTGCCCGACATTTTCGCTGTAGTTTGGTATGAGCTCTGAATTGTTTGGATTCGAAATCTGGTTGAGGGCGTAGCAGGCGCTCGCAGCTGAGTGTGGTGTTGGGCTGTGGCGTGGTGGGGAGAACAAGGATGATTTTGCGAGGCTTTATGCAGATAAAATCCGAGCACCCTTCGGATGACGTCGATATGATCAACAAATTGGAAAATCTGGGATATTCTGCAGGCAGACAGCAATGGAAGAGGTTATAGTGATGATGGGAGTGGTGCAAAAAGATACTTCATCTGCGGACGATGCCCGATGTCTTATACTTGATGCTTGCCAAGGAAGCTGCGAAGCGGCCGCGCAGCATTTGACCCAGGTCTCCAGCCCACACGAGCAACAGTACCCTCATGTGGGATTGCCTAACCCGACTTCGTATCAGCATGTCCGATAGCCTTGAAGCAACGAACACCCAGAGTTCTGCATCGAAACAAGACTGACAAATGCGCCTAAGATGGCCAAGGTAGCAGCGGATCGAAGACTTGTCCGAGGACCGGTTGGCCGGCGCGGGACCGACCGTCGGACGCGAGGGGCTAGCAAGTGTGAGCGCAGGGGAGAATGCCCGCCAAGTCTTTGCCCGATTGGTTGCTGAGTAATTGTTGCAATTGCTGGGAGCTGGAGCTGCCTTGCCAAGTGCTTTCCAAAAGCTGAATAAGTCGGTTGTCATCACATCAGACGATGCACGGCTGCGAGCGTCTGATTGAACCTCAGGATGCGACCGGCATGGCTCCCCGCCATCGCGCGCGCGTCGGCTTTCGTGTGCGAAAGAATAAAGCGACAAAAAGACTTGAGGTAGAAAACTGGGCCATTGTTTCCAGCTGTCGTATTCCGCAACATCTAATTCGATGAAAGCTAGTGGCGGATCCGGAGACTTTGTGCCAGTGGTTGATAAGCCGATTGCGCGCTGTCTTTCTTCGGCCGAACAGCGAATTAAGACCGGGGTATGAAGGCTCGGGTCAAAAGAAAGGAGCCTTCAACCAGTGCGAAAAATGTCTTCTTACTGTCAAGCCCCCCATGTTCTTGGTCTTGGCAGGCTATGTTCGACTTCTTTTCGGTTCGCTTTCCATGCCAAATTGAAGAACTCCCATAGAGACTCTTTTTTTGGGGCCCGAGCTTCATTGGTGTGTCTTTAAATCGCCACACATAGGCCTCAATTTTGACAAGTCTTCAGTTGGAAGAGGATAGATGGTACTGGCGGGCGGTGGCGACGATCCCAACAATCTCGACGACCTCTCCTCCAGTGAGACCAGTGGTCCCATGCTGCTCGGCAAGATCGCCGGCCACAAGCTTAACGGCAGGCGAGATCTGCGCCCATCGTAGCGAAGGCCTCGACACGGCAGACCACAGCGCCGATGGTGATACCAATCGCTTTTCCCAGCATCGGTCTCAGAGAGGATACCGTAAGATTTGCTAGCGACCCCTCTGTTGAAGAGCTGGCCCCGGCCAGCAGAGTAATGACCGTGGGTTTCTCATTTTTTTGAAAGCCTTTTGTTTTCAAGTCATTTTAAAAAGAAAAAAGAAAAGAAAAGAATACCCGGCGAAGAAAAGATAAAGGGAGGAGCGAGGACAGCAAAAGCGGTTGACTTCTGGAATGCAGGTTTGAGGCTGAAATCAAGAAGGAGGAAAGCGGAAGAAGTTGGCAGGTGTGAGAGAATTTGTAGGTTGTTGACACCGCTGGTTGAAGTTGGGATGGAAATTGTACAATCACAAGGACAACTGGGCGAGTTTCTATTCAAAGATGCGGATCATCCTCTAACATGGATTGATTTGGTCGGTATTCATGTATTTAAGAAGAACCAGACAGGAAGGGTATAGGGAAATACAATTGCAAGCATGGTGCCTTACTGCCCGCAGCATCATAGCTCTCATCACTACACTAGCTCAAGACTGGATTCTAAAGCTACGGCTACCCATGTCACTCATACATAGCAGGGAATAGAAGTGCGAATGTTTCAAATCATAACTTCTTGCTCTGGCTGGTAACGTCGGTATAGCCTGGTGAGGAAGCCAGCCGTATGCAAGCATTTGAAAAGACACCGAACACATAATATTATACAAGAAATTGGGATTTGCAGGCTGTGATGGGGCTGGAGGATGAGGCAAAATAGCAAAATTGCAATTCAAGGCTACTCGCTGAGGACTCGAACAGTGAGCCTCCAAAAAAAGAAGCTGGGTTCACCATTCGTATTCCTTGAAGGCCGGGTCTGCGCAGCAAGGTCGTCCGACACACCACGAGTGATCAGGTGTTCTGTTGAAATCGGGAACTGCAAAACTGCCATATATACCTCCACCACTTCCATTCCCCTCCTTGTCCATGGCCCATGCCTTTGGCATTCTTCAATGTTTGCCTGTTAGTACACGGTGTTTGGTCCCCACCAAACAGACAAGGACCACAATCGTCACTGCTCCACATTTGAATCCATGTCAAATCGTATCACCAAGCCCAAACCATGCAAACTATCTTCCCTGCTAAACTTAAACATCAATTTCACGGCTGGTAAGCACCTTCAACTGAGGTGGGGGAACACAAAATGCCTTGGTTGGAGCTTTGTAATAAATGTCTCAGCGTGTTGAACTCCTGCATTTCTACTTGAACACACGCTCTCGGCCTGTTTCCGCTTACAGATGAAATGCTTTCCCGTCTAAAATGATGCAAAGCCCAACCGTCACTACCGCCAATATGCAAGCCGGTTTATCCCAAAACAATGCTGATGAAGAATGACAGTAATGAATGATGCTGCGTTGCCACGAACTCCAATAACCATTCATCTCCCCCCGTTTCAATAGAGTAAAAAAACCCAGCCCTTCTCAGTAGGGGCAGGTAAGCTTATACCCATAGATCGGGGCGTTCGAGAAGCACCCGCCAACACCAAGGACAACACCAGCATCGCTGCAAGTGGGTTGTGTGAACACAGTGATGAGGCAATGCGGGTCGACCTCAGTGACGGTGACGGACTGGACGCTGGCAGGGAAAGCAGTGCAGCCCGGGGTACTAGGAGAGACCACATCGTAGGACCATCCCGTATAGGAGAACTCGGGGTTTTTGCAGTCCCAGGCTGAGCCGGCGTTGAAGCGCGCCAGGACGCGGCCCGGAGAGTGCTTGTCAACGCGCTGGTTGATGACAGCGGCTTGTGTGGTGAGGGCGAGGGAGGTGATGGCGGTGATGATGGTGGCGGTCTTCATGTCGATGGTTGGAGGAATGATGTTGCGGGTTGGTTGACGTGAATGTCTGATTGTGACCCTGAAGGTGGCTCCGAAAGGAAATGATGACGAAAGCTGACGATCGAAGCTGGTGGTTGAAACTGCTGATAATGTCCAAAAGTCAGTCCATAACCCAGGAGTATTGCCTCCATTTTATATTGAATTCGATGCAACTATTTCCAGAATCAATGGTTCGGATTGACTGGGTCGGAGCTGAGCAGTGGTGGAGGCCGTGTTCCGCGAGATTGGTGATGCCGGACACAGCCCTTCGGCATTGTGGCTGCACTGGGGGTGCACTCGGTGCAAGTAATGGGCTCTGCTAAGATCTCGCTTTGGGGGCCTTCCACCTCAGCCGGCGCTGTTGGGCGGGAGAGGCACACATTCCCTTTAGCATGTGGGGCATTGCAGGAGCGACCACCGGGCTGAACAGAATGCGGGGTCTCTGATGAATTGCTGGGACACCATCGGATCGGGGAAGCTTCAACAAAGCAAGCTTTGCACTGCCTCGATGCGCAACACCCAACTCCGCCTTCCCGTCCGCAACAGCCCCCCACACCAGCCGACCAGCGGCTCCCGGATAGGTCGTCGTCAACATCGGATTGGTAGTCACTGTCACACTGAGGACGCCACGGCGACTTTCGATTTTAGGCTTGCAGCGCGACGCCCCTGGCTCCCTCCACGGCCACTATTTTGGTTCCCAAAGCTGAGCCGGCCGATTCTGCAGACGGAGGTGCGATCGCGATCGGAAGCCGGCAACGAGCATTGCCAGCCATGCGATGTCATACCACACTCCATCGCAGCGCGCGTCTGCGCTTTTGTCTCCGCAGCTGCGATAACGTCGTTGCCGCGATTGTCATGAGACGCCGCTCGGTTTTGCGGTACTGGGCTGGCGGCCTCCACAACTGTGCTCACACATCATCTTCACCCACTGCTCGTACTCAGTACGGATGGCATTTACTTTCAAGAGTGTATTCTAATTATATTTAAGTATTATCTAGGTACATAGACAGTCAAAGACAGGACGCCAACATATCGAATGCAGCAAACGCCACAAAAGGAGTACCACAAATGATCATCATCTCGCCACACCAACCCCGACCTGTGTGTCCTGGGGCGGTATACCACGCTCTTCACTCCATACTCTCGCATGGCGCACTAAAGAAGGGGCTAAAGAAGGGGTGGAAAGAGCAGCAGCAATATGTGGCTTGCCCTTCTTGTCCTTCGGAAGCATGGCCATCTCCACTGTACTCTCCGTCCGTACGGAGTCCACCGGGGACCGCGTGCGAGAGGAAGTGTAATGATGACTCGGAGCCAGGGTCGCGGCAGGGATCCCATTCTTTGGAGGAGGTGGGGGCGGCCGATCGTCCTCCCCGCCAGAATACGGGCTTCGCCTCCTCGGGCCGCGGCAGAGGAAGAACCACAGGCTGGCAACTATGAGGATGACGACGACGGGCACGATGACTCCCATGGCAATCTGAGCGGCCAATGGGAGACCGGTGCCGGCAACGCTGTCTGACGTCGGCTGTTGCCCCGCTGATGTTGAAGTGTGAGTCGGAAAGACAGGGGTGAATGTGCCTGTCTTCGTTGGGGCGAGCTCCAGCGTTGAAAAATCATCGGCTGATACAGACGGGCGTGTTTTCGGTGCTGAAGTGGTCGTTGGCCTAGAGATCGTTGTGGAGGGCCTTGCGGTCGATAGAGTTGGTGATGTTGTTAAAGCGGTGGAAGAGGTGCTCGAGTTAACGCAAAATGGAGTAGCAGAATCCCCTCCCCCACAAGTTTGGCCCTTCGCGCAACACACAGCGCCGCATTGGAATTCGCCAACCGAGCAGACTCTAGAGCAGCCAACGCTTTCGAGACCCAAAGGGCAGCAAAGGAAGGCCCCATTGTCGAGGGAGCAAGCCTCTCCCGTGTCACAACACCAATCTCCCTCGGTGCATTTTGTCTCGTTAGCAGCGCATGTCGGGCCAACTGAGTCTCGTCCACGCAAGCCCACCCCGACAAACCCAGGAGGCCGTATTGCTGCATGCGCGCGCCGAAAGAGATATTGGGTTGGTGGAACGGTAAAAATATCGGAAACCGCGGTTGCGTTGTTCTCTGTTGTCTCAATATCCCGCCGATTATTGGACACAGACCTTCGGAAGCCCATTGTTGTAATGTGAGCGGAGATGCTTCAAGCTCAAGATAAAGAATGATACGGCACAGCTCAGACCAGGAGTTTGAGGAAGAGAGGGCAAAGGGGAACAACCCCGCCGCGACTTCATCATCATATATGATTTTAGCAGATTGGCATTCAATTTCCCCTCCTGCTGATCGCGATGCTTGTTTGTGTGAGGAACTACGGGGCTGCCAAGGTGTGCCAGGCTTGGCGGTGATCGTCAACGCCGCGATGGCGCAAAGATCGGCGGCAGACAGGGGCCTGAAACTTGGGGGATCCGCGAACAGCTGACAGGCCTGCAGACTCGACAACCCTTCGGAAATTTGCGGTGTGACCCAGAATCGCATCCTCGGCATCTGCAGTTGATTGTGGCTGGTGGCTTGTGTGATGAATCTTCATTCTTGCCCCGGGCACGACGTTGTGCGCAATCAGAATCCCATTCATACGTTACGATATGGGATTGACGCGTCTTCTTGCTCTAACGACTGCAAATGTATAGAGCTGTTCCCTCTTCGCTGTGTCCAGGAGTGCTGAAACCGCAGTTGGGTTGATCAGAGTAGTGTAGGATCAACCCAAAAGGGCTCCGCAATGGAAGTCTTTGCGAGCTGTGATATAAGCCATTGAGTAGCAATCCAGCCTCCTATTGTGTTTGCCTATTGAGGTTCGATATACATAGAGTTTGAGAAATATCCTTTGAATCGGGACCAACATCATCCGTACCAAGGAAATTTTACCTCGACAAACGAACTCAGGCTTTTCTGGTATGACAACCAAATACATACCTAGGTACAAAGTCTCAGGCCAAAATAAAAAAGAAGGCCCTCATACAGTCATGTTCCGGAACAGTAAGGTCTGGGCTTATCACATCACTCGGCTTTTTGACATTCAGGGAAGCCTTTCGGGATGCCGGGAGGCCTCTTCAAAAAGTAGGAAGGCCTTTTCAACACATGAAAAGGCCCCTCCAGAATACAAAAGAAGCCCTTTCCACAATACAGGAAGGCCTTCAGTATTTATATAGGTGTTTTCAGAACGGGAGGTGGCCTGTAATGATGAAAGCCACGGGCGGTTTTCACAGTTGCAAAGGCGTGTAGATGAAGCGAAAATTTCTGTTTCCTTTGCAAAATGACATATTTTGGAATAAAATCAAATGGGAGCGCTTTATATCAGTCCCGCAGACATTTATTGTCACTACCCAGCTGTTTTGTCAGTTCACGGACCATCAAAAGGGGAAAAAGGGGCAGTTATCCTGGGGTGTCGATTTAAGAGCAGGAGGACCGTGTGTTTAGCATCGATCCTCCCACCTGGCACGTGGTTCGATGACGCTCTTGGTTTCTTACGTAAGAATTTATCCGAGGCAGTGAAGCGGATTTCAGAATTTTAGCCGCGTCGACTGGAGAGAGCATCGCATCATCTCAATTGCGCCAAATGCGAACGCGACGACACACTCTGTGCGGTCCTGATTGAGTTCTTGTTTGGAGCCCATCCAACTGCGCAGGTTGCCGCCACCATTCATTACTTATGAACCCACTTCGCTAGTCTCCCTCCGCAGGGAACTGCCTGGTTGCTTTTCTTCGTTCGCAAAGGCTCTTTGTTCTTCTCGACGCTCCTTCCCTCCTATACCCCGCGACTCTGCCAATAGGCATTCGGAGCCATGGGCAACTGTTCCTCTTGCATCGGCGACCGTCGCCGCGATGTCTACGACGAGGTTAGTCGAGCTGCTTTCTCAACCCATCGTCGCGGATTGCCCCAAGCGGTGCGACGAGGAGCTCTTGGAGATTGCGATGGCCTGTGCTGACCAAAGCAACCCGTTTCGCAGGACGACGAAGCCCAGCACCTCTTCGACGACCCGAATAATCTTCACTATGGCAGCTTCGATCAGCAGCACATGGCAGGACAGGAGGATCCGCAGGAGGTTCAAAGAGAGATTGAGGCTCTGCAGCGGGTCGTGGCACGCACGTCAGAGTACGTCTCCCCTCCCCCTTTCCAAGACCACGGCGGCGGAACGACCCAGAGCTGACCTAGCTGCATAGCAACATGGTCGACATCTACGACATCGTACCCCGGGATAAGGCTGCACATGCTGCTGCCCCCACCCCCTATGTGTATGCCAGTCAGGAGCCGCACCTGGCTCGGTACCAGACCCTGCTCTCCAAGCTGTCGTCCCACGACGACCTCGCCCCTGTGGCACGCGTTGATTGGGGCGTTCCCGACGATGACACCATTGAGATGCAGCAGAGTGTCGTGCCCATCAAGCTCGAGGGCGGCGAAGCTCTTGTCGGCAACTTCGCCGACGCTGCAGCTGCCATGCGATGATCTGCTCGGCATCCCGTCGTCCACACTCGAGGGACACACCTGATCCGTCGTACATCCACCCACCATCTAGCCGTCCGCATCTTCATCCATCAATCACCACCTGACGACAGCCCCCCGAGGGACAGGGGGCAGCCCTGGTCTGGCCCGGGGGTTGGGCCACCTGCTGACCCCCCTCCCCCCGCCAGCCAGCTCCTTCGCTCTCACCCTCCCCCCCTTCTTTTTCAGCGCGTTTCTTTTGTTTGGTCGAACGGGGTAGCTGGCGTCAATAAGGTTCGGCAAGTGTGCGGCATGGGGCCAATGTGGCCATCTGGAACGGCCCGCGGGAGCTGCTTGATACCCATGGGGGCGGGAGGACGCCTCCATTTTGTCTGGTTTGGGATCGTATGGTATTTCCCGGGCACGCATCTTGGGTGCCGGGAGGGTGTGGAGGCGTGGGAATATGGAGGGATGCGCTGTACCGCACAAATCAATCAAACGCCTTCTTTTGTTGGTGACTGGCCCATCTGGAACTGTCGTCTAGCCAATCATGACTATCGGCTTCGGGTCCCCCAAGGGCAGTTCAGCCAGGGAATCCGCACCCATTTAGGCGCAGCCACGTGCCTCAAGGTCTGCTGATACTCTCTCTGGTGGGGGACCCGGTATAAATGTCGCAGCTGCTGGTCCGTTTCCACTTGCCGCTGGAACGTCATCCGTCCTAATTTCGGCCCGCCCTCTCCGTCCTCGGCGCATCGAGGAACAGCAGAGCGATCAGCGGAGGGGATCGGGGCCAGCGGTGCGGTGCGGCGCCTCGAAGCGCACCCACAAACCATTAGCAAAGACGCTACCCGCCATATTCCGGGTCTGTCAAGACGATAAGCACTTTGAATGGAACGTCCGTGCGTGTTGGGCTTTCAACCTGGCCCATTGGGGCCCTACTGCAGCTCGCAGACGGCTATCGAAGGTGGGCGAGGGGGCCACGAATCGAAAGAAGAGGGGGAATGGGGGCAGGGCGAAAGGTGGAGGGGGTGGTCGCCAACGAGGCCTGCCGGAAGCAACAGGGCGGGAGGAAACACGCACAGCGGAGCACGTCACGTCACTCAGTGCATGGAAATGCTGCGACCCAAGCCACTCGAAGCCACGCAGGACCGATCCCGACCGGGTAGCGCCATACCAGACTGCCCGCCGCCACTCTCCCGTCATATCCGTACCACCATACCCCCCAGGCGCTGCTCGGCTGGGCCTCCCTTGTGGGGCAACATTCTCGTCCTTGCGGCTTCCTGGGGCTGCCTAACACAGCGGGTTACGGGGTTACCGTGGATTATTTCGAGCTTCCAACAAAATGGCCGCTCCCGCTCTCCCCAGCCCGGATTCAACTCCATTGGAATCCCACAACTTTCTTGGGCCCGCCGGATATGCACGGAGGAGGGGCCAAGGAGAAATCAAACACTGAGAGAAGAAAGCCGTCCTCCGCAACCCCGACTCTCCCAACAGGCCGCTACTCCTGCTGGAACCTCCCAGGTGTCGCCCCCCTTCTTCCAGCCTCTCAGGATCCATCTGTGAAACGTGGTTTACACCTCGCATGCACCTCGACCGCAGCCCGCTGGTTCTCGTCCATCTCCCATTCGTCCAGCTGGGCCGTCCACCCTTTTCTCTGGCTCCCCGGTTCCCTTTTCTGTCACGCCGACAGGCCCCTACATACACGGCGAGGCTTTCGATTCGAGAAATGCAAAAGAAGCTACCGAATATCTACCGCATGCTAGATAAGCCAAGACCTGCCGTCTCGCTGGCACCCACACACACACCCCGCAGTGTTTGCTCAGTGGCTCCTCCCCCCCTTCGTGCTGCCGAGAAACCCGACTGTGGGGGGAACAGCGAAGGGAAGGCCAGTGGGATCGCTCCCCGGATTTCTGCAACCCGAGTTTCTGCTTCTGTCGTGTTTCTCGGCAGCTACATTTGCTCGCCCGCTTTTCTTGCTCACGGCGTGCGCTTTGGACCCTCCGACTTTCTGCAAGGTCCAGGAGAGGGCAGCGGTGGAAGTGCTGGAGAAAAAGAGAGTATCCGAGGAGGAGCTATGCTGGTTAGAGACTACCGCTCACATACCGTTGGGGAAGACAGCCTGCGAGTAACGTTAGGCATCCGTCTCAACAATACTTACTCCCTTGCTTTTCGTCGCTGGCCGCTTATTTCTCGGCTCGGACTCGCTCGTCCGGTCGGGCATCAAGTCTGCCTCATCAGGACGAACGCATAGGATATGGCAGTCGAAGGAGGGAGGGCGTGAATCCAAAAGTAGCTCTCTCGTTACTGATAAAAAAGTCGTTGAAAAGTTGATTTTTTTCCCATTTGGACCGAACCCATTGCTGGTGAGAAGTATTTCCCTTTCTCCCAATATTTCCCCTATCCCGCCCCATTTACATGAAAAAGGAAACCCATTAGTCTGGAAGTCAAAACCGGGGAAACCCGCAAACAGAAGAAAACACATGACCGGTAACCGTTTTACTCCATTTCCCTTCTTCTTCGCATCCAAGGGAAATACCGACAATGTAGAAAAGGAAAGACAGAAAAAAGGCCCCGAATATGATGAATGACCACTGAGACGCCGGACGTGGAGACACCCACACACCAAAACTCCTTCCCGGTCCAGACTAGGCCTGGAGCCGCCAGCTCAGTGGTTTGCTGCCCCGACGGCCCGTCCTCGTCATGATCGGCCCACCCCCTCGGTTCTTCCCTCGCTATTTTTTGCTCCCTCTTCTTCGTGTCCCTCACATCGGCTGCCCGAGCTGACGTGCATTGCTTGCCATCAGTGGCGTGTGTGAGGAGAGAAGAGAGAGGGTGGGACAGAGAACCTCCGCTTCTTTTTTTCGAGACCTAGCCGAACAGTAAGGAAAGGAAAATGAAAAAAGGTCAGTTTTCGTCTACCCTTCCCCTCTTTAATTCTTCCCTCTCGTCACATCTCTTTCCTCATCCCTCCTGTCCCAACCGTCGACCCCTGCCTCCCGCCCCTGAGAGCCCATGCAACTGTTGGGTATGTATGCAATGCATGCGGTACCAGAAATCTTCCCATTTTCCCTTCCTTTTTCAGCTCAGGCTCAGCTCTTGCGTAGCTCAGGGGTATTGTGCCGGCTCTTTTTCCCTTTCTCCGCCCTCTGGTCCCCCCCTCCCTGATCTCTCCCGACGGCCCGTCGCCCACCACCGCGCAGTGACGAAACGACGTGAACCCCGCCCCTCAATCATACAGAGCGTATCTTCTCCTCGTGGCCCTTCCACAGGTCGTGCATTTGCCCTTGAATCTCCGAAATGTCTTGCTGGGTCTTTTCGATGGTAGCCCGCCGGTTACCCTCGCGAACCCATCGGGAGATGTCGTCTGACATTTTCCGGACGCGGCGATCCTTTTTGCTTATCTGGTCGCAGATTTTGCATTGCCCGGACTGGTACGACGTGTCGTAGACCAGCTTCAGGCCGCAGGTCTCGCCGGTCCGGTATTCTTTGTTGCACTGCTGGCGGAAGTTTCCCCACTTCCAGTATCCGCAGGACCAGCGCGTCTGCTCATAGTAGCACATGGTTGCGGTTGGTGTGGAGAGTGGATATGTCGATGCTAGGTCTGTCGAATGATGTTGGCGGCTTTTGCTTGGCTGGGACCGCAGAGGAAAACGTGGTCGCGCGGTTTTCTCTTTCAGTTGTCGCTTTCTGCGCTGCCTTCCCGTGTCTGATTCTGATCTGACCCAATAATCCACAGTTAGCATCAGGGTTCGCTTCCACGCCCCCCTCCCTCTCTCCCTCACGTCTCGACCGCCAGAGTGGCGACCCGCAAGAGCCCGGGGTGCCACAGCAGCCCTGTGTGGTGGAGCATCGGGGACAGTCACTTACCCACACTGCAGATGCACAGAAGAGGAAAAGAGTCACACGGAGGAGTAGCAGCCAGGCGTGCAGGCTGTGATGTGATTTCGTGCTCGAGTCAGGGGACAAAAGGTAGGTGGCGTCTTGTTTTCTTCTTGTCGTTGCTGTTTTGCCGAACGCGATGTATGCTTTGGTGACTTAGAAGGGTCAGTGCCTAATGACAATGATTGATGTTGGCGACGACGACGACGATGATGGTGATGCTTATACTGGAGGAGCAAGAAGAAGACTTTCCGACAGCAGCCCCCGGAAGGGGGGCGTTGGGCTGTACTTGTACTTTGATGGCATCGTTTCTTTTGCTCCAAAACGGGCGGGACACCCTCCTTCCCCGTTGTATCGACCACGACAGCGGCGCATCAAGCGGTGTCAGGTAGGGAGGGACGTGTGTATGAGCGAGGCTTTCTGTCGGTTCTTCTTTTTCCTTCCTCTCTGGCCACTTGGCCGCGGCTTCCCACCCCCGGCTCGTCCCCTATGCCCCCCTCCACACCCCAGTCCATCGTCAATCAGCGTTGCGATCACACGTCAAGTCGAGGGAGTGCCCGGCCGGTCTGGGGTGTGTGTATGTGTGTGCGTGCGATGCCACCC